>Ga0209064_1000195_pt1 | contig 143949 bp, 127 predicted proteins | sample Inofromicrocosms_FD_187498 | JGI IMG/M metagenome (GOLD analysis project Ga0209064, IMG submission 187498) | Mouse cecum microbial communities from Vienna, Austria - Inoculum for glucosamine and mucus D2O microcosms (SPAdes) (version 2) | ecosystem: Host-associated > Mammals > Digestive system...
ATAAGTACTAATCGGTCGAGGGCTTGACCAAGAGAGAGGAAGCATGCGTAAAGAGAAGCGGATGTGGAAGGCGTGGATGGAAGAACTTCATGGAAAGAGGAAGTCATTGTTCGGTTTTGAGGGTACTGCCCATACAAGACAAAAAGTTCCGTATGGGACTTTTTTTTGTGTATGTTTTGTGGTACAATGAAATAAATGTGGGGAAAGGTTTATACAGGTCACAAATGATTTGTATTGGAGAGGTAAACAGATGGATACAAAGATTTTACTTGAGAACGGTACCAACGAATTAGAAATTTTGGAATTTATGTTGGATGGGAATTCTTATGGAATTAATGTGGCGAAAATTAGGGAAATTATTAATTACACCCCTATAACGCCGGTTCCTAATGCCCATCCTAGTATTGAAGGAATATTTATGCCGAGGGATACGATGATTACGGCAATTGATTTAAAGAATTGTCTTCAGAAAGGCTCTTCGGATCCATCAGGATTATTTATTATTACTAATTTTAATAAACTGGATATTGCCTTTCATGTAGATCAGGTAATCGGAATACATAGGGTTTCCTGGACTGAAATCATTAAGCCGGGAGCAACCGTATCTACAACAGAGGATGGCGTGGCTACAGGAATTATCAAAATTAACGGAAAGCTTATTATCATTCTGGACTTTGAAAAAATAGTATGCGATATCAGTCCGGAGACGGGCCTTAAGCTATCGGATGTGGATCAGTTCCAGCACAGGGACAGAAATAATGTACCGCTTTTGGTAGTAGAGGATTCTCCTTTGTTAAATAAGTTGATTGTAGACTGTCTGCATAAGGCAGGCTATGAGAATTTGATGCATGTGGAAAACGGAGCGGCGGCTTGGAATATTATAAAGGAATGTATTGACCAGGGCAGTTTAAAGGAACATGTGCAATGCGTCATAACTGATATAGAAATGCCGCAGATGGATGGGCATCATTTAACAAATCTAATAAAGAAAAACGATGAAACAAAAGATATACCGGTTGTCATTTTTTCCTCGCTGATTAATGAAGAAATGAGAGTAAAAGGAGAGGCATTAGGAGCAAATGCACAGTTATCCAAACCTGAAATAGGAAATTTGATTAATGTAGTAGATGAATTGGTGTTATAAAGTGAAGTGGCTGGGAAAAATCGAATCCCAGCCAGTTTTTTGGTGTAAATAATATGCTTATATAGTGTGAAAGAAGACTTTCATTACTATTTGTACTGCCGTTAGCGGCAGGATGGAGATTAAGATGAAATGAAGCTAAAAAATGATGAAGAACTGACTGCTTTTATAAAGGATGCGGATTTGATTTTAATCGGTATCGGAGAAGAATGGGGAATTTCTTTTGAAGAGATGATAAAGGTTCCTTCTTTTATAAGCCGGTTTCAAAAATTAAAAACAGAACAGGACAGGGAACGCTTTGTGCCCTATCTTCAAAGGGAGTATTTAAAAGAATGCCGGAACGCTGAATTGGAGAGGGCGTATCAAAAACTGCTCAGTTTAATAGAGGATAAAGATTATTTTTTGATTTCCATGAATAAGGACAGATTTCCGGTACAGATCGGATATAAAGAGGATAGATGTGTTTTCCCCTGCGGCGGCTATGAATATTTGCAATGTGACAAAGGGTGTAGCGGCGAACTTGTGGAGGCTTCAGGCATAGCGGACAATATATATCAAAAAATATGCGGCGGCGAGGATGCAGAAAAAATAGAAATTCCCCGTTGCAGGGATTGTGGAAGTCCGCTGGTATTTAATAATATTGAAGCCGAAAAGTATGTGGAGGCCGGATATTTTGAATCCTGGGATAAATATATGAAATGGCTTCAGAAAACGGTAAACAAAAAATTGTGCCTTCTGGAATTGGGAGTCGGACTACGATTTCCGTCGGTCATAAGATGGCCCTTTGAAAAAACCACATTTTATAATCAGAAGTCAAAAATGTTCAGAATACATCATAATCTGAGTCAGTCGGCAGAGAATATTCAGGACAGATGTTATTCAAAAGAAGAAGATTCTGTAACATATATGGCAAATTTATTTGTTTCATAAGGGTTAATATGTTAAAATAACAGTATTGCTAAAGGGCGTTGGGAGGAGTATTTAAAATGGGAACAGATGAAGATTATTTAGACAGCTTGTTAAAAGCAGCTACAGATTCAAATCAGAATAGCGATATGTCTCTTGATTCGGGTAATATAGATTCATTGTTGATGGATGAACAGCAGTTGGCGGAAATAGATGAACTGTTGGGACTTGTTGACGATACAGATGACAGTTCTAAAAGTAGTACCGGGAATGATGCTAGCGGCAGCAATGAAGTGAATGATGACAATGTAAGTGATGCCGCCGGATTGGAACAGCTCCTAGGGGATTTGGAATCGCCTGATACAAAAGAAGAGGATGTTTTGCCGGATATAGCGCCGATTGCAGCAGAGGAAGAACCTTTTTTCCCAGATGCAGAAACAATCGGGACAGAAGAAGCCTTTTCGCTGGATGACGAACTGCTTTCGGAAGAAGGGTCTGTTACAAATGAATCTGATGAAGAAGAAATTCCGGCAGATATGGGAGCGGATTTGGAACAGCAGATTGAAAACGCTATGATGGATAATTCTAATTCGGGAGAATTAGAGATAGACTTAAACGGTATGGAGGACTTAGATTCTTTACTGGGAATAAAAGAGGCATCATCCGGAGAGCCGGAAAATGCTGAAAATGCCGGAAATTCTGAAGATAAGGATTTGGGCGAGCTTCTGGATGGATTAGGGGATGATGAAGAGCTGGCCGAAATAAACGAGTTGTTGAAAAAATCCCAGAACAATGAGTTTGTAGATGAAGACAATGATATGCTTGCGCTTTTAGAAGAAACTGTGGATAAAGCTTTAGGAGATACAGAGGAGGCGCCGGTTGATCATGCTGAAGATATTAAAGGCGTAGAAGAAAGTCCCAAGAAGAAAAAGTGGGGACGTAAGAAAAAGTCTGCAAAAACAGATGATACTCAGTCGGAAGCTTTAGAATCGGGAGATAAAAAAGCATCAGAAGGATTTTTTGGAAAGTTATTTGCGGTTTTGACGGAAGAGGAAGAAGAACCAAAAGATAATGCTCCCGCCGGCGAAGAAGGGGCGCAGCCAGAAAATGAGCAGCCTGAAGCCAAGAAAAAAGGAAAGAAGGCAAAGAAGAAAAAAGGCAAAAAAGGAGCAGAGACCAACGAGGAAATTTTAGAAGAAATGGATGCGGAGGATGCTGCGGCTAAAAAAGCGAAAAAGAAAAAGCCTAAGAAAGAAAAGAAACCCAAAAAGGAAAAGCCGGAGGTAATCGAAGAAAAGGGTAAGAAAATCCCACGGAAAATGATTATCAGGATTTTTGTGCTTTGCTTTTCCATAATGATCGTTATTATTCTTCCCACCTTATTTTTGCCGCAGATGATTCAAAAAAGCGAGGCAAGAGACAGTTTTTATGCGGGAAATTATCAAGAGGCATACGAAGGACTTGTAGGATATGACTTAAATGACAGTGACGCGATTATATTAAGAAAAGCTGAATTGCTGTCACAGCTGGAGAGAAAAGCAAAATCATATGAAGCATACAGGCTGGCAGGAGAAAATGAAAAAGCTTTAAATGCTTTGCTGGAAGGCGTTTCTTATTATCAAAATAATTTGGTGGAAATTACCAATCTTGGAATACAGAATGATGCGCTTACAGCATACGGAAAGCTGCTTGGATTGCTGCAGAATGAATACTCTTTGGGAGAAGCACAGGTTATAGAAATATTAGCTTTAGAAAAATTGGAATATACTTACAGGATAAAGGAACTGACAGGAAGCGGTGTAACATCACAACAGGATGCAGAAGGGACTTTACCTGAAGGGGAAGCTGGCGGTCAGGACGGTAACGGCGGAAATGAAGCAGGCAATGGCGAGGAAAATATTCAGCCGGTAGAAACGCCGGAGTCAAATCCGGCCGGAGAAGAGGCGGTAACGCCGGAACCCTTAGAAGATCAGCTGGAAGAGGAGATGGATTAGTCCGTTATAAAGGCAGGATAAAATGATAGCAATTATTGATTATGACGCGGGAAATATAAAAAGTGTGGAAAAAGCTTTTCAATTTCTGGGAGAAGAGGCTGTTCTTACCAGGGACAGAGAAGTGATTTTAAATGCCGACGGTGTTGTTCTGCCGGGTGTGGGGTCATTCGGAGATGCTATGGAGAAACTGCACCATTATGGGCTTGTAGAGGTCATTCATGAAGTGGTGGATTGGAAAATTCCTTTTCTTGGCATTTGCTTAGGCTTACAGCTCATTTTTGAAAAAAGCGATGAAAGCCCGGGAGTAGAAGGTCTTGGTTTGCTAAAGGGCGAAATTCTTCATATACCGGAGCAATCAGGTTTGAAGATTCCTCATATCGGTTGGAATTCTTTAAGCTTTAAGGGTACGGGCAGGCTGTTTTACGGGCTTTCCGAAGGCGCTTATGTGTATTTTGTGCATTCCTATTACTTAAAGGCAGAGGATGATGGCATTGTGACTGCTGTTACAGAATATGGTACAACTATTCATGCTTCGGTGGAGCAGGGAAATTTATTTGCCTGTCAGTTTCATCCGGAGAAAAGCTCCAAAACCGGTCTGCAGATTTTACGTAATTTTATTTCCGTTACAAGGGAGGGAATATAGATGCATACAAAGAGAATTATTCCCTGTCTGGATGTAAATGGCGGAAGGGTGGTAAAAGGCGTAAATTTTGTAAATCTTATAGATGCGGGAGACCCGGTAGAAATTGCTGAAGCCTATGATAAGGCAGGAGCCGATGAGTTGGTATTTTTAGACATTACGGCAAGCTCCGACGCAAGGGAAACCGTTGTAGATATGGTGCGTAAGGTGGCTGAGAAGGTATTTATTCCTTTTACGGTAGGCGGCGGTATCCGGACGGTGGAAGATTTTAAGGCGATTTTGCGGGAAGGTGCGGATAAAATATCCGTTAATTCCGCTGCAATCAACAATCCCGGACTGATCAGTGAGGCGGCGGATAAATTTGGCAGCCAGTGTGTGGTTGTTGCTATCGATGCCAAAAGACGAGAGGACGGAAGCGGTTGGAATATTTATAAAAACGGCGGAAGAATCGATATGGGAATCGATGCTGTAAAATGGGCTATTCAGGCTGACAGACTGGGGGCGGGAGAAATTCTTCTGACCAGCATGGATTGTGACGGCACAAAGGCGGGCTATGATATCGAATTGACCCGTATAATTTCTGAGAATGTATCCATTCCGGTTATCGCATCGGGAGGAGCAGGAAATCTGGAGCATTTTAAAGAGGCTTTATCGATGGGAAAGGCTGATGCGGCTCTGGCGGCATCCCTGTTTCATTTTAAGGAACTGGAAATAAAAGAAGTGAAAGAGTATTTACGACGGGAGGGAATCAGCGTAAGGCTGTAAGCTATGGCTGCAATTGCAAATGATTGGTTAGAACCTTTAAAACCGGAATTTTCCAAACAATATTACAGAGAGTTGTATCAAAAGGTAATAGAGGAGTACAAAACGCATCTGGTGTTCCCGCCTTCTGATGATATTTTCAATGCCTTTGCATTGACGCCGCTTCATGATGTTAAGGTGGTTATTATCGGACAGGATCCTTATCATAATGTGGGACAGGCTCACGGACTCTGTTTTTCTGTCAGGCCGGATGTGGAGATTCCCCCGTCCTTAGTGAATATTTATAAGGAATTGCATGATGATCTGGGGTGCTATGTGCCCAATAACGGTTATCTTGTAAAATGGGCCAAGCAAGGGATTCTGCTTTTGAATACGGTATTGACGGTTCGTGCCCATCAGGCCAATTCCCACAGGGGAATGGGCTGGGAGCAGTTTACGGATGCGGCGATCAGGATTTTAAATGAAGAGGACAGGCCCATTGTGTTTATTCTCTGGGGAGCGCCTGCACAGACAAAGAAAAAGATGTTGAATAATCCCAGACATTTGATTTTAGAGGCGCCTCATCCCAGCCCCTTGTCAGCTTACAGAGGATTTTTTGGGAGCAGGCCCTTTAGTAAGACAAATGCTTTTCTGGAAGAGAACGGGTTGACACCCATTGACTGGCAGATAGAGAATGTATAGAAGTTAGATACTTGGAGGAGAAAATTATGAAAAAGAAACCTTTCGTAACGAAAGAGCAGTTGGATGAGATTGTGAAAAAATATCCGACGCCCTTTCATATTTATGATGAAAAAGGAATTCGTGAGAATGCCAAGGCTTTAAAAGAAGCTTTTGCCTGGAATCCCGGATATCGGGAATTTTTTGCGGTAAAGGCAACGCCCAATCCTTTTTTAATTGATATTTTGCGGGAATATGGCTGTGGAACGGATTGCTCTTCCCAAACGGAGCTGATGTTGTCCAAGGCCATGGGAATAGAGGGAGAATCTATTATGTTTTCTTCCAATGAAACGCCTGCCAGCGAGTATGAGTATGCCAATAAAATCGGAGCCATTATCAATCTGGATGATTTTACCCACATTGATTTTTTGGAAAAAACCTTAGGCAGCCTGCCTGAGACATTGAGCCTCCGCTACAATCCCGGCGGCGTATTTAAGATCAGCACCAGCATTATGGATAATCCGGGAGATGCTAAATACGGCCTGACTACGGAACAGCTTTTTGAGGGCTATAGGGTATTGAAGGAAAAAGGGGTTAAGCGCTTTGGAATGCATGCATTTCTGGCAAGCAATACGGTAACGAATGAATATTATCCTACACTGGCAAAAACACTGTTTGAAACGGCTGTGCGCATTAAAGAGCAGGTAGGCGTATCCTTAAGCTTTATTAATTTGTCCGGCGGTATCGGCATTCCTTACAGCCCGGATCAGGAGCCCAATGACATCCGGGTTATCGGACAGAAGGTAAAAGAGGTCTATGATGAGGTTCTGGTTCCTGCTGGGCTTTCGGATGTGGCGATTTACACAGAGCTGGGACGTTTTATGATGGGGCCTTTCGGCCACCTGGTTACAACGGCGATTCATGAAAAACACACACATAAGGAATATATCGGTTGTGATGCCTGTGCGGTAAATCTTATGAGACCGGCTATATACGGCGCATATCATCACATTACTGTGGCGGGAAAGGAGGATGCTCCCTGTACCTGTAAATATGATGTAGTGGGTTCTTTATGTGAGAATAATGATAAATTTGCCATTGACAGGATGCTTCCCCAAATTGATATAGGCGATTATATTGTCATTCATGATACGGGAGCTCATGGTTTTTCCATGGGCTATAACTACAACGGCAAATTGAAGAGCGCAGAGCTTCTCTTAAAAGAGGACGGAAGTGTACAGCTTATCAGAAGGGCTGAAACGGAGAAAGATTATTTTGCTACCTTTGACTGCTTTGATATTTATGACAAGCTGGATTTTGAAAAGTAGAGCATAATAAAAATACGTTTGTTAAAGGGGCTGTTGCAAAAGTACGATTATCCTGCATATATGGTTGTGATATCAATAATATCCACACCATATATTGTGAAAATCTGTTATCTTGCAACAGCCTCTTTTTATAATGAACCGGGGGGAAGCGCACAAAAAAAGCACGAAACAAAAACTTCTGATGTTCTGCTTCGCACTTTTTCATGCCGGCGATGGGACTTGAACCCATACGTGGTTGCCCACAACAGATTTTGAGTCTGCCTCGTCTGCCATTCCGACACGCCGGCCTAATTGCTTTTCACAACCGAAATATATATTATCATAGGTAGCAAAAAGAATCAAGTAAAAGAACGATAAAAATTAGATAAAAACAAATATTCTTGTAATAATGATGGAAAAGGGCCTTGATTTTTGTTAAAATGATAGTTGGGTGAATAGGATGACTTGTAAAGATATCGAAAAGCAGATTCCGGCGTTTTTGGAGGATTCCTTAGACGAGGATAATCTGGCTGAATTTGTCAATCATATAAAGCAATGCAAGGACTGTGAAGAAGAGCTTGCGATTCAATACTTAACTGTGGAAGGTCTTGCCCGCTTAGAGTCAGGCGCGTCTTTTTCTCTGGATGATGAGCTGCATCATAAATTGAATCAGGCAGCCCATAAGATAAAGATAAGACGCACTGTAGAAAGAATCTGCAGACAGATAGAAGCCATTGCTATTTTTGTTTTGGGTTTTGCAGTTCTTTATCTGGTCTGGTAAAGGAGCAGGGAACTTCGTTTCAATAAAGAAAAGATTAACAATCCGCAGGGGATATGCCCTTGGTCATGTTTGCTGCAAAAATAAAGATTAAGGAAGTTAAAAATATGTCTAAAAAACTTGTATTAATAGATGGGCACAGTATTTTAAACAGAGCCTTTTACGGAGTGCCGGAGCTGACCAATTCAGAAGGCCTCCATACTAATGGTATTTATGGATTTTTAAATATTCTATTTAAGCTGCTGGATGAGGAAAAACCGGATATGCTGGCAGTTGCGTTTGATGTGTCAGCGCCTACATTCCGCCATGAAATGTTTAAAGAATATAAAGGAACAAGGAAGTCTATGCCAAAGGAACTTAGGGAACAGGTACCGGTTATGAAGCAGGTTCTGTCGGCTATGAATGTTCTGATCATGGAAAAGCCGGGATTAGAAGCCGACGATATTCTGGGAACCATGGCAAAAAAAGGAGAGAGGGAAGGCTTTGAAGTGTCCCTGGTATCCGGCGACAGGGATCTTTTACAGATCGCTACGGAGCATATCAAAATCAGAATCCCCAAGACTAAGGGCGGAAGAACGGAAATTGAGGATTATTATGCAAAGGATGTAAAAGAACGGTATCAGGTAACGCCGGAGCAATTCATAGAACTGAAGGCGTTGATGGGAGATACGGCAGACAATATTCCGGGGGTGCCCAAGGTGGGAGAGAAGACGGCCACGGGCTTGATGGTGGAATATGGTTCTATCGAAAATATTTACAACAATCTGGATAAAATTTCCAAAAAGAGCATTAAGGAAACTCTGGAGAATAACAGGGAACTGGCGGATTTAAGTTTAAAGCTTGCCACAATCTGCATAGATGCAGAGCTGCCTTATGAGTTAAAGGACGCGGCTCTTGGGGAATTGTTCACAAAAGAGGCATATGACTGGTGCCTGAAACTGAATTTTAAAAATATACTTTCCAGATTTGATCAGACAAAGGTTTTGGAGAAAAATGAGAGAACATTCCAGGCGGTAACGGATTTGTCCCAGGCAGAGATGATTTTTGAGGACTGCAAAAAAAATAACAGATGCTCCATATGCTTTTTTGGGAATCAAGAAAATTTGTATGCCGTAAGTGTTTGTACAAAAGAAGAGGAATTGTATTGCCTGTTTATGCAGAACTTTATTACAGAGGAATATGTTCGTTCAAGGTTGAAGGAACTGGCGGAATCTTACAGCGGCACATCAGGTAAAATACTGGTATTTGACGCAAAGAAATGTTATGATCTCATTCCTTATGAGAACACGGATGTATTTTTTGACTGCAAGCTTGCGGCCTACCTGTTAAATCCTAATCACAAGGAATATCTGCCTGAAGATGTGGCAGGAGAATATGGCGGGGTAAACTGCAGGGACTATAAGCAGTGGTTTGCAAAACAGCCTTTAGGGAATGTTGCAAAGGAGGATAATACAGACTTTTTGGAATATGCCTGCATGGAAAGCCTTTCCCTGTATCGTGCCCATGAGCCTTTAGAAAAAGAGCTTTTGGCAGAAAATATGTTGTCCTTGTATGAAAAGATTGAAATGCCTTTGACCTATGTTTTGTATGATATGGAAAAAGAAGGCATTATGGTAAAGGGAGAAGCCTTAAAGGAATACAGTATCAGTCTGGGCGAAAAAATTAGGGGACTGGAGAAGCGGATTTATGAACAGGCGGGGGAGACCTTTAATATCAATTCTCCCAAACAGCTGGGAGAAATTTTGTTTGATAAAATGGGATTAAAGGGTGGTAAGAAGACCAAAACCGGTTACTCCACTGCGGCTGACGTATTGGAAAAGTTAGCTATTGATAACCCAATCGTAGCGGATATTCTGGAATACAGAGGACTTGCAAAGCTGAAAAGCACCTATGCGGACGGACTTACGGAGTTTATAGATGAGGGGAGCAGAATTCATTCTTCCTTTAATCAGATGATAACGGCAACGGGGCGTATTTCTTCTACAGAACCCAATTTGCAGAACATTCCCATGCGAACGGAAATGGGAAGAATGATCCGTAAGGTTTTTGTGGCAAAGGAAGGATGCCTTTTGGTGGACGCGGATTATTCCCAGATCGAACTGCGGATTCTGGCACATTTATCCAATGATAAGGAGTTGATCAGCGCTTATCACACAGATGCGGATATTCACAGAATTACCGCTTCCAAGGTATTTCACACACCTGTGGAGGAAGTAACCTCCTTACAGCGTAGAAATGCCAAAGCAGTCAACTTCGGTATTGTTTATGGTATCAGTGCATTCGGATTGAGCCAGGATATCGGAACCTCCCAGAAGGAGGCGGCCAAGTATATGGAGCAGTATTTCGAAACCTATCCCGACGTTAAGCGGTATCAGGAGGAAACGGTTAAAACAGCAAAGGAAAAGGGTTATACCATTACCATGTTTGACAGAAGGAGACCCATGCCGGAGTTATCCTCCAGTAACTATATGCAGCGGCAGTTCGGGGAGCGGGCGGCGATGAATGCGCCGATTCAGGGAACTGCGGCGGATATTATGAAAATAGCCATGATAGATGTTTATAGAGGATTAAAGGAAGCGGGACTTAAGTCCAAGCTGATTTTACAGGTTCATGATGAGCTTTTGATTGAGACCTATGAAGGGGAACAGGAGCAGGTAAAAGAAATTTTAAGCAGTAAAATGAAAAATGCAGCCGCTCTTTCGGTTCCATTAGAGGTTGATCTGAATATGGGAAAGAACTGGTATGATGCCCATTAATATTGCAAGGATTGGTAAGATATCTGTAGTATCGGAAAAAACGGTATGATATCCGTAAAAAAATATTGGAGAGAGACCTGATATGAAGACTATTGGTATTACAGGCGGCGTAGGTGCAGGAAAATCGCTGGTTTTGGATTATATAGAAAGCCGCTACAGAGCAAAAATCTATAAGGCGGATGAAATAGCCAATTTTTTGAAGGAGCCGGGACAAAGCTGCTACCGGCCGGTCGTGGACTTGCTGGGAGAAGGGATTCTATTGGAGGACGGCAGAATATCAAAAGAAAAGATGGCAGAGCTGGTGTTTTCGGATGAAGGACTTTTGCAGGCTGTTAACGCTCTGATTCATCCGGCTGTAAAGGAATTCATCCTTCATGAAATACAAAAGACGGAAGAAGAAGGAACTTATGATTTCTTTGTTTTGGAAGCGGCGCTTTTAATTGAAGAACATTATGATGAAATTCTGGATGAATTGTGGTATATTCATACAGAGCGGGAAACCAGAAAAAAACGCCTTAAACAGATGCGTCAGTATTCGGATGAAAAAATCGGGAATATAATGGAAAAGCAGCTTTCCGATTCGGTTTTTAGGAAACATTGCAGGGTGATCATTGAAAACAATGACAAGCCGGAAGATACCTATAATCAGATTGATGATAAACTGGGGGAGTACATAAGTGCAAAAGGCAGATAAAATGACAGGTTCCTATGTATACGGACTGGATATCGGAACCAGAAGCATTGTTGGAACGGTGGGCTATAGACAGAAGGACCGTTTTGTAGTAACAGCCCAGCAAATAAAAGAGCATGAGTCCAGAGCTATGTTGGACGGACAGATTCATGATATCGGCGCAGTCAGCGATACCATCCGGGAAGTGACGGAGCTTCTTGAGGAGCAGACGGGAGAACAACTCAAGCAGGTGTGTATTGCTGCGGCGGGACGGGTGCTAAAGACCGTGACCGTACATGTGGATATGGATCTGGAGGGAGAAAAAACGGTAACCAAAGAGGAAATCCATTTATTGGATTCCTATGGAATAGAAAAAGCCTACGAGCAGTTTCAGAAGGAAAATGATTCCGATATGAAATTTTACTGTGTAGGTTATTCTGTCATGCATTATTATATGAACGGCTATCCTATGGGAAATCTGGAAAACCATAAGGCAAGGGAAATCTCTACGGATATGATTGCCACTTTTCTGCCTGACGATGTGGTAGACGGATTGTATAAGGCGGTGGAATTGGCGGGACTGGAGGTGGCAAACCTGACTTTGGAGCCGATTGCCGCCATAGAACTGGCGATTCCGGAGATGTACCGCATGCTAAATATTGCATTGATTGATGTGGGGGCGGGGACCTCTGATATTTCCATTACCAAGGATGGAAGCATTATTGCCTATGGCATGCTTCCCATTGCGGGGGACTGTCTGACGGAGGATATTGCAAGGCATTGTCTGGTGGATTTTCAGACGGCGGAGCAGATCAAACGGAATATTGAAAACAGGGATGTAGTGGAATATAAGGATATTATGGGAATTCCCCAGAAAATTTCAAAAGAGGAAGTACTTTCCGTTATAGACGGAAATCTGGAAGACATGGCAATGCAGGCTGCGGAAAAGATTAAGGAGCTAAACGGGGATAAGCCGGTCAGCGCTGTCTTTGTGGTAGGAGGCGGAGGCAAAATAGCCACCTATACCGACAGGATGGCAAAGCATCTGGGAATTGCCTCGGAGCGTTGTGCGGTCAGGGGCGAAGAGGTTATGATGAAAGTAGACTTTGCCGGAAAAGATGTGATAAAGGATTCCCTTATGGTAACTCCTATCGGTATTTGTTTAAACTTTTATGAGCAGAGCAATAACTTTATTTTTGTTACTTTTAATGATAAAAGAATAAAGCTTTACGATAATAACAGGCTGGCTATTGTAGATGCGGCTATTATGGCGGAGTTTCCCAACGAGGATTTATTTCCTAAAAGGGGAGAATCCTTGGAATTTGAACTGAACGGAAAGCCTGTGACCATCAGAGGCGGGAGGGGAGAGTCGGCAAAGGTGGTTTTAAACAAAGAAGAGGCTGATATTCATACGGCTATCAGAAATAACGATATGATTAAGGTTATTCCTTCTACAGCGGGAGAAAAGGCGTCTATGGAGGTTTCCAGACTGCCTGAGTATGAAGGCAGCCTGACCATTCATCTGGATGACAAAGATATTTTAGTACCGAAACTGGCCAGCGTAAACGGACAGCTTCAATCTGCCTATTACCGGATTCAGGACGGGGACAGGGTGGAACTGCTCAATTACTATACAGTCCGCCAGATTCTGGAATTTATGGATATTACCATGGAGGATGCAGGGCAGATTATGGTAAATCATGAACGGGTGGATTTGGATGCCAGGGTATATGATAATTTTACGATTTCATTGCATATAGAAGAGCGGCTTTTGGAAGAGGAAAACTATGGGGATGAGGATGTGGCAGAAGAAGCTTTGCAGGAAACGGATGAAGAAAGCAAAAGCTTTATGGAAAATAAGGGGATAATCTCTTATGAAATAAAAGAAGAAACGGAAACCTTTAACGGGGATAAAGAGACTTACGAAGAAGTGCCGCAAGATTCTTTTGAACGTAATATTTCGGGAGCGTCTTCTTTAGAAAAGGCGAAAAGGGAAGCCAGGAAAATCATAGACCAGATTCAATATGAAAGGGCGGAGGAAGCGCTTTCTAAAATGATACAGGCGGCGGTGTCAGGACAGAGGGCAGTGTCAGGACAGAGGGCAACATCGGGGAGCGAGCGGGAGAATATTTCCCAAGGTAACGCCAATCAGGATAAGGTTGATGCGCGCCCCCTTCGTGTGGAAAAAAGTGTCCGTGAGCTTTACGGAAGCCTTCAGAATAATTTAAACCGTCTAAAAAGCGGTACATCCATTCAGGAATTGAGGAAGGAAGCCATAGAGGAAGAAAAGCGGGACATGACAGGCGGCGAAGAATGGGATAAAGCGGCAGGGCAGGATGAAACGGAAGAACAGAGAAAAGCAGCGGGAAATATCCAGGTTCCGCCTGCAAAAACGGAACAGGTTAACGGCGTTTTGGTTCAGACTTTGTATGTTGTTGTAAATGATGAAGTAGTGGAAATGACGGGAAAAGCAGATTACATTTATGTGGATGTTTTTCAATTTATTCAGTTTGATTTGTCAAAGCCCCAGGGAACGGCTGTGGAGACATTAATAAACGGAAGAAAAGCCCAGTATACGGAGCCGCTTTCTAACGGCGACCGTCTGGAGATTTTCTGGAAGGATTAAAATTATGCGTTTACTTAGTATTGCCAGCGGAAGCAGTGGAAATTGTATTTATGTAGGGGATGACCATACCCATATATTGGTGGATGCGGGCATCAGTAAAAAGAGAATTGAGGCAGGGCTGAACAAAATCGGGCTGACGGTTCATGATTTAAGTGCAATTTTTGTAACCCATGAGCATATTGACCATATAGGTGGACTGGGTGTTTTGACAAGGAAATGCGGGGCTCCTGTTTATGCTACAAGAGGAACGATTAAAGGTATTTTCAATACGGCTTCACTGGGAAAAATAGAGGAAGAGCGTTTTTTGGAAATAGAAGAGAACCAATGCATCTCTTTAGGGGATATTCAGGTGGATTCCATGAAGATTTCCCATGATGCGGCCCAGCCTGTGGCGTACCGTTTTTTCGGTCATGGTAAAAAAATAGCCGTGGCTACGGACTTGGGAATGATCACAGAGGAGAATGAGGAAAAGCTAAAGGGAATGGATGCCCTGCTGTTAGAAGCCAACCACGATGTGAACATGCTTCAGGTAGGGCCTTATCCTTATTATCTGAAACAGAGAATTCTGGGAAACCGGGGGCATTTATCCAATGAAAATGCGGGAAAACTTTTAAGCCGCATTGTTCATGATAATTTGAAACATATTTTTTTGGGACATTTAAGCAGGGAAAATAATATGCCGGCACTGGCATATGAAGCGGTGCGCCTGGAGATTACTATGGGAGAGAATCCATATAAGGCTTCAGATTTTCCCATAGATATTGCAAAAAGAAGCGAACCCTCCCTTGTGGTAAATGTTTAGACGGAAAGGAACAAGCAATGAAATTAACAGACGATTTTGAAAATGAAAATAATATTAAGTCGGGTGTTTCTTTAGGAGGAATGATAGCAGGCATTATGGCCTTTATGATCATATTGGTTGCAGTGGTTTTAATTGCCAACAAGCCTAAAGGTCCTGGGCGCAGCCCTTTAGCGGACAATCAGGACCAAAGGCCGGAGGTGGTATCCGTTTCCGTAAATGATGAGGCGGACAGTGAATATCCTATAGGGGAATCCACGCTTGTATCCGATGATTTGGATTTTTGGAATATGTATAAGGTGGATGTGGAATTAGATAAGTCATTAGACCATACCGCAGAGAGATATGCGGAAAATTTAAAGGAAATGGAAGAGGAAGAAAAGGAAGAGGATTTATCTCAGAACGGCACGAAGACAGAAGTGATTTATCCCGACGGAACATCCCAGTGGGTTATGATAAATGCTTATATAGCAAAGAATAACTATGATTATACGGGATTGGTTTATGAAGAGCCGTATATGCGTTATTATGCGGATGGAAAGAAAGCTTCCAGACAGGGCGTCAAAATAGATGACAACTGCGGAACCGTTAATTTTGTTCAGGTAGAGGAGGATGGAATCGATTACTGCATTATCCGCATCGGAAAACGGGGATATGCCACAGGTGCAATCAGTTTGGATGAAAACTATCTGACCTATATGAAAGAAGCGAAGGAAGCAGGACTGGGAATCGGAGTATCATTTTATTCCCAGGCGGTAAATGAAGCGGAAGCCATAGAGGAGGCAAATCTTGTGGTTCAGGCGCTGCAGCAGGCGGAAATAAAACCAGAGTATCCGGTTATATTTGATATGGAGCTGGTAAACAATGATTCGTCCAGAACGGAAAAACTCACGAAGAATCAACTTACGGCAATTACAAAGGCTTTTTGCAATACTATCAGCCAAAACGGGTATACACCGGCGGTTTACGGAAATAAATACTGGCTGTTACGGAAACTGGATCTGACCCAGCTTTCCGGTTATAACATCTGGCTTTCCAAGGAAGGCGATGTGCCGGATTATCCCTATGAATTTGCCATGTGGGAATATAAGCAGGATGCGAAAATCGATGGCATTGCTGGAAATGTCTCCTTGAGTATCAGCTTTATTGATTACGAAATGAGATGATACAGCTTTTGTGAAATTTTACAGTCGGAATATAAGGCGGCATAGTCGGAAGGGGACATGCCGTCAATATAGTTATATGCATAATTTTTTTGGATGCCCTGTTTTTTTACAACATCTACCGCTTTGTTATAGGCAATGGCGGCAAGAAGGGCGGATTCGTAGGTTCCCACAATGTAATTGCCCTTAATATGGATTTTGGCAAGGTAGCGGAATGTACCCTCTTCCCGGATCCTTGTAACGCCAAAATATGGATTTACGCAGATGACATTGGCATAGCGGAAATCTCTGTTATCTCCGTTGGCAAAATAGAAATCCCTGCCTTCCACGGCAAAATTGCGGATGCCGTAGCGGTTCAGAATATTAACCTGCATTCCGTAATCGGCCACGAATAAATGCCGGCCCCGTTTCATGATTTTATGACTGGCATAATAAAATAAATCGTCAATGTCAAAGGTATAAACGATATCCTGGCTGTAGTAATAAAAGAAAAATTTGTTTTTGACGTAGATGGGATTTTTGATATATAAGAGATTATCCCTGAAGTTCATTAAAGTTATACATTTTCCAAAGGAGAGAAATACGGGGGTATAATTGTCGGGAAAAAGTCCTTGATCCGCCAAAAGCTCTCCGGCTTCTAAATAGGCGCCGTTTGCATCTTCTGCACGGGAAAAACTTCCCAGGCTGATATGCTTGCCCCGGAAGGTAATGCTTGACCGAAAATAGGGGGTCCCGTCTTTTTTTGTCACTTCATAGACTCCAGTGTATTTTTTCATGTACAAAGTATAACATTATAATAGCTAAAATTCAAATTTAGAAATATTTTAAGGACTGCTTGTATAAAATAATTACTAAGTTGTTAAGAAAATATTACGACTTAAAGAAAAGGAGCAGTCTATGAAAAGAAAATACGGGAACATGCTGGTGTTATTTTACCTGGCATTTCTTAGCATTCTTACGATAGAGATAACTTTTCAAAGGATACAGAGGACAAATGAAGAAATACAAACAGAAAAAATGGAAATCCGCGTAGGAGATGGCGGAGAGGAAGATGTAGAAAGAACAATACGGGTATTACCGGAAGCGGTTTCTGAAAGAAGGACGATAGTGGAACAGTCCGTTACCAGGGAAATGGTATATGAAATCAGCGAAGAGGATTATCATACTTTATTGAGAATTGTAGAAGCGGAAGCGGGCTGTGAAGATGAAAACGGCAAGCTATTAGTGGCGAATGTGGTGTTAAACCGTATGGAAAGCAGCCGGTTTCCCTCTACGGTAAATGAAGTGGTATATCAGGCAAGCGGAGGAAAGGTACAGTTTACGCCTGCCTACAACGGAAGGATTCAATCCGTCAAGGTATCCCAGGAGACCATAGAGGTTGTGGAACGGGCATTGTACGGAGAGGATATTTCCGAAGGAGCTTTATATTTTGTAGCCACGAAAGTGGCCGGAGAACAAAAGAGCAGCTGGTTTTTTCATCATTTGACTTATCTGTTTGATTATGGCGGACACAGCTTTTTTAAGTAGTTCATTGCCATTCAAAATCTGGTGTGCTATAATAAACGCCGTAGAGACAGAGACGAAAGGGAAAAAACAATGGAAATTTTATACAAAAGTACACGAAGCGACAGCACACCCGTAACGGCATCCCGCGCTATTTTAAAGGGATTGGCGGACGATGGCGGATTATACGTTCCCATGGAAATTCCGGCATTGGATATTTCCTTAAAGGAGCTTTCCAAAATGACTTATCAGGAAGCAGCCTATGAGGTTATGAAGCTGTATTTGACGGACTTTACGGAAGAGGAATTAAAAAACTGCATTGGTAAGGCTTATGATGATAAATTTGATACAGAGGTAATCGCTCCTCTAACAGAGGCGGGAAATGCTTTTTATTTAGAACTTTATCACGGAGCTACGATTGCATTTAAGGATATGGCTCTTTCCATTCTCCCTCATTTGCTGACAACTTCAGCAAAGAAGAACGGGGTACAAAATGAGATTGTCATTTTAACTGCTACCAGCGGGGATACAGGAAAAGCGGCTCTTTCAGGCTTTGCGGATGTGGATGGGACAAGGATTATTGTTTTCTATCCCAAAAACGGCGTGAGTCCAATCCAGGAAAAGCAGATGGTAACCCAGAAGGGGGCCAATACCCATGTTGTAGGCATTCACGGCAATTTTGATGACGCCCAGACAGGCGTTAAAAAGTTGTTTGGAGATGAGAATCTTTCAAAAGAAATGGATGAAATGGGATTCCAGTTTTCATCTGCAAACTCCATTAATATCGGCCGTCTGGTGCCTCAGATCGTATATTATGTATATTCTTACGCTGCTTTGTTGGGACAGGGAAAGCTTACGGAGGGCGAACAGATTAATGTGGTAGTTCCCACAGGAAATTTCGGTAACATTCTTGCTGCATATTATGCAAAGAATATGGGAGTACCCATCCACAAGCTGATTTGCGCATCCAATGACAATAAGGTTTTATTTGATTTCTTTAAGAGCGGAACCTACGACAGGAACAGGGAGTTTATTCTTACCAGCTCCCCTTCCATGGATATTTTGATTTCCTCCAATCTGGAAAGGCTGATTTACAGAATTGCAGGCGATGATGCAGGGAAGAATGCGGCTCTTATGAAGGCTCTTTCGGAGAAGGGCGTATATGAAATCACAGAGGAAATGAGAGAGGCGCTTAAAGACTTCGTCGGCGGTTATGCCAGTGAAGAAGAGTGCTTTGCCATGATTAATAAGCTTTATGATGAATTCAGCTATGTGATTGATACCCATACGGCAGTTGCAGCAGCGGCATATGCAAAATATAGGAAAGAAACCGGGGATGCTACCAAAACACTCATTGCGTCTACGGCAAGCCCTTATAAATTTACCAGAAGCGTCATGAAGGCTATTGATAAAAAATATGACGCCATGGGGGATTTTGAGTTGGTAGACGAGTTGTCTCGGATTTCCAATACCGATGTGCCTAAGGCCATTGAAGAAATCAGAACGGCCCCTGTTTTACATGATACTGTCTGTGAGAAGGATGAAATGAAAGCTGTAGTAAAGAAATTTCTCGGTATGAACGGATAATAAACACTATGAATGTTTATGCAGCAGTTGCAGTACTAAATATTAGGATTGAATGGTAATTATCAAATATAAATCAAATATAAAAGCCTGTTTTGAAAGGAATGTTTTGTGGAAACCCTTTCAAAACAGGTTTTTTCCAATAAAAAATTGATGGAAATAAATATGTATTACTTTCTCTTGTCCAGCTCTTTATAACGCAAATCCTCATGAATAGGCTTGTAAGCAGGACGGATGATCTTGCCGTTGTTGGCAAGCTCTTCCAAACGGTGTGCGCTCCAGCCGCTTATTCTGGCAATGGCAAAAATTGGCGTATATAATTCGTAAGGAAGATTTAACATTTTGTATACAAAGCCGGAATAGAAGTCTACATTGATGCTGACGCCCTTATAAATTTTGCGCTCCTTGGCGATTACCTCGGGGGCAAGTCTTTCTACGAGAGAGTACAGGGCAAATTCTTTTTCCAGACCCTTTTCTACGGAAAGCTTTTCCACGAAGGATTTGAAGATAACCGCACGAGGGTCGGACTTGGAGTATACCGCATGGCCCACGCCATAGATCAAACCTGCATGATCAAAGGCTTCTTTATTGAGCAGTCTTGCAAGATAAGCGGAAACTTCCTCTTCGTCTTCCCAGTCGGAAAGCTCATTCATCATATCCTCAAACATACCCACAACCTTAATGTTGGCGCCGCCGTGTCTGGGACCTTTTAAGGAACCGATTGCCGCAGCAATGACGGAATAGGTATCGGTCATGGAGGAGGTAACAACATGGGTGGTAAAAGTGGAGTTATTACCGCCGCCGTGCTCCATATGTAAAACCAAAGCAATATCCAGAATTTTGGCTTCCAAAGGCGTATATTTGCTGTCAGGCCTTAAAATCTGCAGAATGGTTTCCGCAGTGGATAACTCGGGCTTGGGCGAGTGGATAAAGAAGCTTGCACCGTCATGATAATGCTTGTAGGCATTATATCCGTAAATGGTAAGCAGCGGAAACAGACTGATCAGCTGTAAGCACTGCCTGAGTACATTGGGAATGGAGGTATCATCCGCACGGTCATCATAGGAATACAGCGTCAGCACCGAACGGGAAAGGGTATTCATCATGTCCTTGCTGGGAGCCTTCATAATGATATCCCTTACAAAGCTTGTAGGGAGCGTGCGGTATTCGCCAAGCAGCCGGCGGAAGGAATCCAGTTCTTCCTTGTTGGGCAGCTTGTCAAACAGAAGGAGATAGGTAACCTCTTCAAAGCCGAAACGATTGTCGTTTGTAAAACCGTTTACAAGATCCTTTACATTGTAGCCGCGGTAGAACAAATCACCATGGATGGGAATTTGCTCCCCGTTTACCATTTTGGAGGCCCGCACATCGGAAATGTTGGTAAGTCCGGCCAAAACGCCTTTTCCGTTTAAATCGCGCAGACCGCGCTTAACATCATATTTGGTAAACAATTCCTGCTCAATAATACCGGCATTTCGGGACATTTCCGCAAGATGAATAATTTCGGGTGTGATTTTTGAGATGCTGTCATGTTCCATAGTGATACCACCTTTCTAAAAATATAAAATACATGTTTTTATAAACATCAGGGGTTAAACATCAAGAAGATGTGAATAATTCGATTTGAATGTGCGAAATGCACATAATATGAATGAATTACAACACTACTATAACATGAAAACAAGGGGGGAATCAAGAAAAAAGAACGTGTTTATGAATATTTCATATTTTATTCAGCGTTTCTTCACAGGAAATAACTGGATTTTTTTGCGTTTTCATTATAGAATATTAAAGAATGATGAACGGAAAACAAAAGAAGGGATTATGATTTATGGACAGAAAAGAAATCATTGCACATGTTGACCATACACAGCTAAAGGCTTTTGCCACATGGGAGGACATAGAAAAGCTCTGTGAGGAAGCGATGGAGTATAAGACGGCTTCCATTTGTATTCCTCCCTGCTATGTAAAAAGGGTTCGCCAAAAGTATGGCAACAGGTTAAAAATATGCACTGTGGTTGGTTTCCCTCTAGGCTACAGCGTAACGGAGGCCAAGGTGGAGGAAACCAGAAAGGCATTAGAGGACGGGGCGGATGAAATCGATATGGTCATCAATATTTCCGATGTGAAAAACGGGGATTACGACAAAGTGACCCAGGAAATCATCAGCGTAAAGAGAGAATGCCTGAATCACATTTTAAAGGTCATTGTTGAAACCTGTTATCTGACGGAAAAAGAAAAGATTGCCATGTGTCATGCGGTTACGGACGCCGGGGCGGAATATATCAAGACATCCACAGGCTTTGGCACGGCAGGGGCGGATATGGCGGATATTTCGTTGTTTAAGGAGTATATCGGGGATGCGGTCAGAATAAAGGCGGCAGGCGGTATCAGGACAAAGGAAGACATGGAAGCCTTTTTAGGGGCGGGATGCGACCGTATCGGTTCCTCGGCGGCGGCAGAGGTCATGAAAGAAAAATAAAGATAATATGAAAGTTGAAAGATTTTTCATTTCTTTGGGCTATAGATTATTGACTTTTTAAATTCCTTTTGAGATAATACAAAAGGTGTACGAGGTCAAATGCCCGTACGGATTAGTCATAAGCCGTTTATAACGGTAAAAAATACAAATCAAGGAGGACAATTGAATGTCAACAAAAGCATACTATCCAATTGATGAGATCGGTAAAGGAAAAGTTGGCTTTTCCAAAACACGTTCTATCATCGAAGCTGCTTTCTACGGTAACAACGTAGTAAAAGTAAACACATTAAAAGAAGCTTACGAATTAGCAAAAAACTCTCCGGGTACTGTTGTAACAGATATGCCCATTAAGGACGGCGAGACATTCGGTCTTGAAAAAGATGCAAAGGTTTTATTATTCAACGATGGTGCGGTTACAGGCCGTTATGCTGCAGCACGCCGTATCAAAGGCGAGCCCGGCGTTGATGATGTTAAACTGGACAAAGTTGTTATGGATGCAATTTATGAGACACGTTGGAAAACAATGTATCATGCAGAGTGCTTCATCGGTCTTGATCCTGAGTTCATGGTAAAGGCACATCTTCTGATTCCGGAAGGAGAGGAGAATATCCTTTACAACTGGATGTTAAACTTCCAGTATATGTCCGATGAGTACGTAAAGATGTACAAAACTTCCAAGCCTGTAGGCGACGGAAAAGAGCCTGACATTTACATTTTCTCCGATCCCCAGTGGGTTCCCGGCGAGAGACCTGACGTTGATTACAGCTGCTTAAGCGATCCTCTGACTCTCTGCTACTTCGATACAAACGAAAACTGTGCTGCAATTCTTGGTATGAGATACTTCGGAGAGCATAAGAAAGGCACATTGACCATGGCATGGGCTCTTGCTAACAGAAACGGTTATGCTTCCTGCCACGGCGGACAGAAAGAATACACACTGGCAGACGGTTCCCACTTTGTTGCATCTGTTTACGGTTTGTCCGGATCCGGAAAATCCACTCTGACACATGCAAAACACGGCGGAAAATATCCTGCAATCAAGGTTCTTCATGATGATGCGTTCATTATCAACTCCGATACCTGCGCATCCATCGCTTTAGAGCCTACTTACTTTGATAAAACAGCTGATTACCCTACAGGATGTGCTGACAACGAATATTTATTATCCGCTCAGAACTGCTCCTGTACACTGGATTCCGAAGGAAAGCTTCAGTTGGTAACAGAGGATATCAGAAATGGCAACGGCCGTGCTATCAAATCCAAATTATGGTCTCCTAACCGTGTAGATAAGATCGATTCTCCGGTTAACGCTATTTTCTGGATCATGAAAGACCCTACCATTCCACCGGTAGTTAAATTAAAAGGTTCCGCATTAGCTTCCGTTATGGGCGCTACACTTGCAACAAAGACTTCTACTGCAGAGCGTGTTGCTGCAGGTACTGACTTAAATGCAATCCGTATCGTACCCTATGCTAATCCTTTCAGAACTTATCCTCTGGTTAACGACTATGAGAAGTTCAAAAAATTAGTAGAAGAAAAGAACGTAGACTGCTATATTGTCAATACAGGCGATTTCATGGGAACAAAGGTTAAACCTGCCGATACATTAGGCATTCTTGAGACAATCGTTGAAGGAAAGGCTAAATTCGAGCAATGGGGACCTTTCGAAGATATCGAGATCATGACAGAGTGGGACGGCAAAACAGCTGACTTTACTCCTGACTTAAAGGATGCTTCCTATGTAGGACAGTTAAAAGCTGCTATGGAGACTCGTGTAAAAGCTGTTCAGGATTTCGGAACAAAGAAAGACGGCTATGACAAGCTTCCTGAAGAAGCAGAAGCAGCATTAAAGAAACTGGTTGATGCTCTTTAAGATTTAGAATCAAATAGTTGTTTATAGTTCATAATATTCTATAGCAATGATGGACTATGCATCGGCTGAATTCCCGATGCATAGTCCTTTTATGATACAGGTAAAAATGGGGGTTACAGGCATCGGATGATACAAGAATAGAATTGCAGCAGTTTGAACAAGAATAGGTGGTACTATGGGGAATATTTTAGATTTTATTGATTGGCGGGGAGATTTAACTTTTAAACAGGATTCTTTTCATGAAGTGGACGGGGTTATTTTAAGCGCCGTATCTTATGTGGAACTGGACAGGATCGTATCAGAAAATCCGGCGGAGCAGATTTTATTATGGGATGCTTTTGAAGAATTTCAAAGCTATCTCCATAATCCCAAATACAGAAATCTGGGAAGAATTATTCCTGATGAAGTATTGATCTTATTTGAAAAAATGTCTAAATGCAGAAGATATGCCTCTCTTCGCATGTCGGGCTATGTAAACCATGTTGACGAACAGAGTGAAGAGCAGTTCGCAGCTGTAACCTTCCAGAATGATGAGGGAGAAATTTATATTGTTTACCGGGGAACGGATGATACCATTGTAGGGTGGAAGGAAGATTTTAATATTGCCTATATGGATGTAATACCGGCACAGGAAGAGGCAAGGAAATATCTGCATAAGGTTTCAACCGTGCTGAAAGGAAAAATTCGTCTGATGGGCCATTCCAAAGGAGGGAATCTGGCAATATACAGTGCGGTAAGGTGCGGAAAGCGGATTCAAAAACGGATAGTCGGCATCTACAATTTGGATGGACCGGGCTTTTTACCGGAATTTTTGTCTCTGGGAGATTATCAGGCGGTAAATGAATGTGCGTATTGGTATTTACCACATGAGTCAATGATCGGGACGCTTTTGTACCATGGAACCAATGAATATGTCATAAAAAGTACCAATAAGGGAATTATGCAGCATGATTTTTTTTCCTGGGAGGTTTCGGGGAAAAGCCTGATAAAAGTGGAAAGTCTGTCGAAAGAATCCCTGATTGTCCATCAGGCAATTGACCAATGTATGAAGAAATTAACTGTTGCCCAGAGAAAGCAGTTTGTGACAATTGTTTTTGACGCCTTGGAGACAACGTCGGCAAAAACTTTAAGCGAGATTACGCCAAGGAGTCTGAAAAATATTATCGAATCGGTCAAAAATACCGATCCGGAATCTAAAAAGCTGTTAATGAATATGGGAAAGCTGGTGTTAAAAACTGTCAGAGAAAACAGATAAAACCGGGTTGTAATTTATCGATATATTTCGTATAATAATGTTACCTGAAATGTTCGATAACTCTTGTTGTTTTGAACCTACATTTACTTTAAACGGGATTCCTATATCGTTTTATGGATGTCAAGCCTCCCATTAAGTGACGAGGACGGCAGAAGTAAAATTGCGGTTACCCACCTGGCTTAGGCTAGGAGTCAAAAGACAGGAGCCGGCATTTTGGGATACAAATGAAAAACAGTCCTATCCGGGCTGTTTTTCATTTTATAGCCGGACAGAATGGCATTGGTCAAAAGGACGGGGAAAGAATTGAGGAGAATCGTGTGAAAGCAGACAGGTCATTTATGATTTGTTTGTATCGCCGGAATGGAGAATTTAATGGGAAATAGTAGAAATTCTGTGAGAAACAGAAGGAACCCCGCAAGAAGCAGAAGAAATCCTGTAGGAAACCGGAGAAATCCTATCTGGAAATGGATGCTGGTAATTTTAATACTGGCTCTACTCATATCGGGTATTGTATGTGCTATAAAGGGCAGATTCATAAGGGAACCTGAAGGCGTTTACATAAACCGGGAGGATGCCTATCTGCTTTATACATATTTGTACAGTGATTTAGAAGGCGTTGCTGCAGGAGAAATGGATAAAGAACTGGTTCAGACCATTTCTCAGAACAGCGTTTTAGAAGGAGAGGAAAAAGAAAACAATTATCTGACTCTTAAAGAAGCTCAGATTATGTTTTCCCTTTTGAAAGAAAGATATCCTGTTTATGAGGGCGAAATCCAGAAAATCAGTGAAGACGCTTTTCCGGATAATAAAAGGGAAGGCAGTTTTCTGCTGGCGGAAGACTTTTTTTTCTGTTATAAAGAGTTATGGCAGGCTGTACACGGAGAATTTGCCCTGTATGAAGAACAGGGGATTTTATTAGGCAGCCAGGAACGAATCAAGAACCTGGATGACAGCCCGGTTTCTCCCGATTGTATTTTGCTGGGGGTAAAGGGAGATAAGGATAAAATTACGGAAACAAAGCTGTATCAGGGTGCAAACAGATTTTTGCATTATAAGGAGATAAAGAACGAGGATTTATACAAAGAGCATATTTATCTGGGAACGGAAGGGTATCTGCTTTTTGATCTTTCGGCTTACCGGCCGGTGGATGAAAAGCCGGAATTTTATTTGCAGACCTGTTGGATTTCCTCTAATCAGGCGGAAAATATGTGGATAACCATGGATGATTTCCAGCTTTCTTTGCATAGAAGTGCAGAGGGGGTGCATTTAGAGGATGGAAGCATCTATGACACTTTTGAGGATATTGCGGATATTCATTTTTCGGAAGGAAGACTGTCTTATATTTCCACCTATGATGAACGGGTAAGCGGAAAGCTTCTCAGCGTTTCCGATGATAAGATTGAGTTAGAGGGCATGGGCTTTTACTCCTACAGGGACAATCTGGCGGTTTATAAGCTTTACGGACAAAAGGAATATTATACAAAGGCAGACTTGAAGATCGGATATGATTTTACGGATTTTGTCTTGGATAAAGAAGGCGCTATAGTTGCGGGACTTGTAACAAGAGAGGAAAAAATGGACTCAATCCGTGTGGTCGTAAAGACTACGGGATTTGCATCCGCATACCATGAAAGCATTTCGTTTACCTGTGATTCTGATTTTTTGGTCAATGAGGAACACCATCTGGCTGGAGAAGAAATTACCGTAAATGCGGATGATGGACGGTTTGTGCAGGGGCGTATTTACATACGGCCGGAGACCAATCTGGCCAGAACAACCATTACGTCAATAGAGAGGGATCAGGGTGTGCCTTCCTATAGAGGAAGTTTTGAAATTGCCAAAGCGTCGGATGGACTTTTGTTGATCAACGAACTGCTGTTAGAGGAATATTTGTATTCGGTAGTGCCCAGTGAGATGCCTGCCAGCTATCCTGTGGAGGCCCTGAAGGCCCAGGCAGTGTCGGCAAGGACTTATGCTTATCAGAGAATGGTGCATTCCGGCTTAAAGGAATATGGCGCCCATGTGGATGACAGCGCGGCATTTCAGGTATATAACAATATTAAAGAAAGTGAAAGCACCACCATCGCCATCAGGGAGACCCAGGGGCAGATTGCCATGATTGGGGAAAACCTGGCGGAAACCTATTATTATTCCACTTCATGCGGATTCGGAACGGATATTGGGGCATGGCACAGCAGCGGAGAGGAGAACTATTCCTATCTGGTTTCCAAGCACATTGCAAAAGGGGAAACGGATGCGGGAAATATTACGGATGAAGAGGTATTCCGGAATTATATCATGAATACGGATGAAAATGATTTTGAAGTGGCTGAGGGATGGTACCGCTGGCGCTATGAAACAAATTTGAACATTGACAGATTGAATGAAAATCTGGTAAAAAGATATGAGGCCAGCGCAAAGAGCATTCTGGTACCGGATGAAAATGGAGACTTCGTATCGGGGAAACCGCCGGTATTTACAAAGATTGTCAGAATGGCAGTTGTCAAAAGAGGAAACGGCGGCGTTATGGATGAACTGCTGATTGAAGGGGCGGAAGGATATGTGAAGGTTGTGGGAGAGCACGCAATCCGTTCTGTCCTTGCCAATGAAAAAACAACGTTAACCCGTCAGAACGGTTCGGAGAGCACGGTTTCCTCCTTGCTTCCAAGCGCCTTTGGGGTTATAGATGTGCAGGTTGATGGCGAAACCAATGCCGTTACCGCATATGCTGTAACAGGAGGCGGTTATGGCCATGGGATCGGTATGAGCCAGAACGGAGCGAAGTATATGGCGCTTGAGGGAATGACATGCGGAGATATTCTGCAGTTCTTTTATGAGGGCGTTACGATTCAAAATATAGGAGCATCCGAAGGATAACGGACCATAAAACGATGAATCCTAAATGATTAAGATAGAATGAAATGTGGGGAGAAGGAAATGAGAAAGCTTGTATTGATTGTGAGAAAATTTGCGGCGGAAAGCAATAAATGCCATATCAGTGCATATTCGGCAAGTGCGGCGTTTTTTATGTTTTTATCGCTGATTCCCATGCTTTTGTTAATCTGTTCCATTCTGCCCTATACGCCGGTTACGGAAGCGGATTTAATGGAAATTATGGCGGAAATCCTGCCTACCAGTCTGGTGCCCCTGGCAATTAATACCGTAGCGGATGTATATGACAAATCTCCGGCTGTGATTTCTTTGTCGGCTGTTGCCATAATTTGGTCGGCGGGCAAGGGAATGCTGGCGGTTATCCGGGGCTTAAATGCCATTCAGGGGCAGACAAAGCCGCAGAATTACTTTGTTCAGCGATTCCGGGCCAGCATATATACGGTTATTTTACTGATCGTGATTTTGGTATCCCTGATCATCGGTGTTTTCGGAAGCGCAATAGGGGTGGTTTTGGAGCAGAAATTTGGAGGAATCAGCTTGTTTTCCCCTTTATTTTCAAACCTCAGGCTGTTGATTGTTTTGGCGGTTCTGATACTGTTTTTTACGGCGTTGTTTACCTGGATTCCCAATGGTAAGCAGGAGTGGAAAACCCAGGTTGTGGGCGCATCCTTTGTCAGCATTGCATGGAGCGTGTTTTCTTACGTCTTTTCCATTTATGTCAACCGCTTTACAGGAAACAGCGTATACGGCAACATGACTACGGTGGTTGTTTTAATGCTCTGGTTTTATTTTGCATTTTATCTGTTGTTTTTAGGAGCGTTGATCAGCAAGTTTTTTGAACCCGCTACGGAATATCTGCTGGATCGAGCGGGGGAAAAGCGCAAAAAGAAAAAGGAACTGTCAAGGGGCAGGCGCAGGAGAAAGCTGGCGGACATATTGATCGAGAGATAAAAATAACTTGACAGAAGGATATTATATCGTTAGAATAAGTTTCAGATGTTTGATATTGAAATGCAAAGAAGGTGTACAGTAGCGTTTTATGTACCGATAGAGATAGGAGGTCACCGGCTGAAAGCTTCCTTCGGTTCCCATAAAGTGACGAATTTCCCACCGGAGCAGCTTTGCCTAAATGGGTTTTAATTTAAGACCTTGAGTAAGCAAAGACGTAAACGCACGTTACGCGCAATTAAGAGCCCGTTTTTACGGGAATGTGGGTGGTACCGCGGATTAGATTCGTCCCTTGCTTTTTTGGCAGGGGATTTTCTTATGCATGAATATCCCTTTCATCGGGCAAAAAGACGGCCTGATTTTTATGAAGTGAAAAATAGTTGATCAGAAAGGAAGAACGAAAAGTATGAAAGAAAAACTGGAACAGATTAAAGCGGAAGCTCTGGAAAAGATTAAAACCGCTGCATCTTTGGAAGAGTTGAATGATGTGCGCGTAAACCAGCTCGGCAAAAAAGGCGCTTTAACAGGAATTTTAAAGAGCATGAAGGATGTTGCGCCGGAGGACCGCCCTAAGGTGGGGCAGCTTGTCAATGAGGCGCGGGCAGATATTGAAGCTGCTTTGGAAAAGGCTAAAACCGAAATGGAGCGCAGGGTAAGAGAGGTCAGGATGAAAAAAGAAGTGATTGACGTTACCCTTCCCGCAAAGAAAAATAATGTGGGACACAGACATCCTAATACCATTGCGCTGGAAGAAGTGGAAAGAATTTTTGTGGGCATGGGATATGAGGTTGTGGAAGGTCCTGAAGTGGAAAGGGATTACTACAACTTTGAAGCCTTGAACATTCCTGAGGATCATCCGGCAAAGGATGAGCAGGATACCTTTTATATAAACGGAGATATTTTACTGCGTACCCAGACGTCCTCTACACAGGTTCATGAGATGGAAAAGGGAAAACTGCCCATCCGTATGATTGCACCGGGAAGAGTGTTCCGTTCCGATGAAGTGGATGCAACCCATTCTCCATCCTTCCATCAGATAGAAGGACTGGTTATTGACAAAAATATTACCTTTGCAGATTTAAAGGGAACTCTTGCAGAGTTTGCCAGGGAGTTATTCGGCGAAGAGACAAAGGTTAAATTCAGACCCCATCATTTTCCCTTTACAGAGCCGAGCGCCGAAGTGGATGTGACCTGTTTCAAGTGCGGAGGCAGTGGCTGCCGTTTCTGCAAGGGCTCCGGCTGGATTGAGATTTTAGGCTGCGGAATGGTTCATCCCCATGTACTGGAAATGAGCGGCATCGATCCTGAGGAGTATACGGGTTTTGCCTTTGGCGTGGGGTTAGAGCGTATTGCGCTGTTAAAATATGAAATTGACGACATGAGATTATTATATGAAAACGATATTCGTTTCTTGAAGCAGTTCTAGACAGGAGGGAAAAAGATGAATACAGCATTATCATGGATTAAAGCATATGTTCCGGAGCTAAACTGCACGGATCAGGAATATTGTGACGCTATGACATTAAGCGGAACAAAGGTAGAAGGATACGAAAGATTGGATAAAAATCTGGAAAAAATCGTAGTGGGACAGATTGACAAAATTGAAAAGCATCCCGATGCCGATAAGCTGATTGTATGTCAGGTAAACATCGGTACGGAAAGCGTTCAGATTGTAACAGGCGCACCCAATGTAAAAGAGGGAGATAAGGTTCCTGTAGTATTAGACGGAGGCAAAGTGGCAGGCGGTCACGACGGCGGTCCCATGCCGGAGGCTGGGATTGAGATCAAGGCCGGAAAGTTAAGAGGTATTCCTTCAAACGGTATGATGTGCTCCATTGAGGAGCTTGGCTCATCAAAAGATATGTATCCGGAGGCGCCGGAATACGGCATTTACATTTTCCCGGAGGATACAAAAGTGGGAGCCGATGCCATAGAGGTATTGGGGCTTCATGACACGGTATTTGAGTATGAAATCACTTCCAACCGTGTAGACTGCTATAGCGTGATCGGCGTGGCAAGGGAAGCGGCGGCTACCTTCGGAAAAGAGTTTAAAGCTCCTGTTGTTACCGTAAACGGAAACGATGAGGATGTAAACGATTATATTAAAGTAAGGGTGGATGATCCGGATTTATGCACCCGCTATTGCGCAAGGGTTGTAAAGAACATCAAAATTGCTCCCAGTCCCAAATGGATGCAGACAAGACTGGCGGCAAGCGGTATCAGACCCATTAATAATCTGGTGGATATTACCAATTATGTTATGGAAGAATACGGACAGCCTATGCATGCTTTTGATCTGGACACTGTTGCAGGCAGACAGATCATTGTGCGCCGTGCAAAGGACGGCGATGAATTCCAGACTTTGGACGGACAGATGCGGAAGATGGATTCCGACGTACTGATGATTTGTGACGCAGAAAAGGAAATTGGCATTGCTGGTATTATGGGAGGAGAAAATTCCAAAATTACCGATGATGTAAAAACCGTTTTATTTGAAGCGGCCGTATTTAACGGACCCAATATCAGGAAATCCGCAAAGAGAGTGGGACTTCGTACCGATGCATCCGGCAAATTTGAGAAAGGGCTGGATGAAAGGAATGCGGAAGCGGCCATTAACAGAGCCTGCCAGCTTATAGAAGAGCTTGGATGCGGCGAAGTGGTAGGCGGAATGGTAGATGTAAAAGAGCCCTTAAAGCCTCTTGTAGAGCTGCCCTTCGAACCGGAAAGATATAACGCTCTTTTGGGAACCGATATTTCGGCAAATGATATGTTAAAAATCTTTGAAAAGATTGAACTTCAGTATAACGAGGACGCCAATACCATTACCATTCCTTCCTTCCGTCAGGATTTGCTGGGAAGGGCGGACTTAGCAGAGGAAGTGGCGCGTTTCTACGGTTATGATAAGATTCCCACCACGCTGCCCAGCGGGGAAGCGACTACGGGCAAATTATCCTACAAGCTGCGCATTGAGCAGAAAGCAAGGGATATTGCGGAATATTGCGGCTTTTCCCAGGGAATGTGTTACTCCTTTGAAAGCCCCAAGGTATTCGATAAGCTATTGCTTCCGGCAGATGACGAGCTTCGGAAAACAGTAACTATCAGCAATCCGCTGGGAGAGGATTTCTCTGTTATGAGAACCATTTCCTTAAACGGCATGCTTACAAGTCTTGCCACCAATTACAACAGAAGAAATAAAGATGTGAAGTTATATGAGCTGGGTAATATTTATTTACCCGAAAGCGTGCCGGTAACAGAGCTTCCCGACGAGAGAATGCAGTTTACTCTGGGCTTTTACGGAGAAGGGGATTTCTTTACCATGAAGGGCGTGATTGAAGAATTTTTAGACTGTATCGGCATGAAAAAATTGCCGGAATACGACCCTAAAGCGGGAAGGAGTTTTTTGCATCCGGGCAGACAGGCAAATATTGTTTATGAAGGAACCGTAATAGGATATCTGGGAGAAGTACATCCGGAAGTATGCGACAATTATGACTTGGGAACAAGGGCTTATGTAGCTGTTTTGGATATGCCGGTTATAGAAGGATTTACCACCTTTGACAGGAAGTATGTGGGAATTGCTAAATTCCCGGCGGTTAAGAGGGATATTTCCATGGTGGTGCCCAAAGAAATTCTGGTAGGTCAGATTGAGGCTATGATCAGACAGCGGAGCGGAAAGATTCTGGAAAATCTGGAATTGTTCGATGTATATGAGGGAGACCAGATTAAGGAGGGCTTTAAATCCGTTGCTTATTCCGTTACCTTCCGTGCCAATGACCGCACGCTGGAAGAAAATGACATTACTGCTGTTATGAAGAAAATCTTAAACGGCCTTAGCGGCATGGGAATCGAACTGAGGCAGTAAGCCGCCAAAACAGGTGTCAGTGATAAAAATACGAAACAGACAGAAAGTATGACAGGATATGGAATCATTAAAAAAATCCGATTTTTATTATGATTTACCCGAGGAATTGATTGCCCAGGATCCGCTTTCCGATAGAAGCAGTTCCAGGCTGTTAAGTCTTGATAAGGAAACCGGGAAAACCGGGCATCATTCCTTTAAGGAAATACTGAAGTTTTTAAAGCCGGGCGACTGTCTGGTGTTGAATAATACCAAGGTAATTCCCGCAAGGCTGATCGGACATAAACAAGAAACCGGCGCCGCCATAGAGGTTCTCCTTTTGAAACGAAAGGATAAGGATAAATGGGAAACGCTGGTTAGGCCTGGCAAAAAGGCAAGGCCCGGCGCTGAACTTATTTTTGGCGACGGTCTTTTGAAGGGACGGGTAGTGGATGTGCTGGAAGAAGGAAACCGGCTCGTTGAATTTACCTATGAGGGCATATTTGAAGAAGTGCTGGATAAGCTGGGAGAAATGCCTCTTCCGCCTTATATTACCCATAAGCTTGAGGATAAGAACCGGTATCAGACCGTATATGCCAGATACGAAGGTTCCGCGGCGGCGCCCACTGCAGGCCTGCATTTTACGCCGGAGCTGCTTTCGGAAATTGAAAAAGCGGGAATAAAATCGGCTTATGTTACTTTACACGTAGGACTGGGAACCTTTCGTCCCGTTAAGGAAGAGAATGTTTTGAATCATCATATGCACTCGGAAAGCTATGAAATTACGCCGGAAGCCGCTGCAATGATCAATGAGACGAAAAAAAGCGGCGGAAGAATTATTTGCGTGGGAACTACCAGTTGCCGTACCATAGAAAGCGGAGCGGACGAAAGCGGTATTGTGCATCCCGGCACCGGAAATACGGAAATCTTCATTTACCCGGGATATCGCTTTAAAGTCCTGGACGGCCTTATAACCAATTTTCATCTTCCCGAGTCCACGTTGATCATGCTGGTCAGCGCTTTAGCGGGAAGAGAGCAGGTTTTAGAGGCTTATAAAGAAGCTGTGGAATGCAGATATCGTTTTTTTTCTTTTGGAGATGCAATGATTGTCTTGTAATTCTTCCTGCTTTCAGATAAAATATAAGCGTTAGGGCAAAATAGTCCGTATGATCAAACCAAATACATATTGGGGGTAGTTATGGGAAGTCAAGAGAGAAGAAGAAATAAAAGAATTGAATTAGAATCCCGTTTGATTATTAAACGTCTGGACAATGGCGGTGCGGAGGAGCAGGTGGCAATTCAGGTTGCGGATATATCCAAGGCCGGTCTGGGCTTTAGCTGTACCCTTCCGCTTGAAATCGGAGCGGTATATGAAGCTTATCTGACCATTTGGACCAAAGAGGTCATTCATGCTTTTGTGGAAATCATCAGAATTGAAAAGCTGGAGGATACTTTTAAATACGGAGGTATCTTTATTGGTATGCCGGAAATGGATGCGGCGCGTATTGAGATTTATGATACGATAAATAACCAGGGCAAATAAATAATGAATAAAGCAGAAGCGGTTGTTGCAATGACGGCCGCTTCTGCTTTTTGACGGAATTGCTTATAGAACGGATAAGGCTGCTAAATCCTTGTAGAATCCGGGGTAGGAGATATTGACGCATTCCCCGCCTTCGATGGATGTAGTGCCGTCTGCCAAAAGGGAGGCGACGGCAAAGCTCATGGCGATTCTGTGGTCGGCCATGGAGTGGATCAATGCGCCGTGAAGCGGGCTGCCGCCTTTGATGATCATCCCGTCTTCTGTGCCGGTAATATCGGCTCCCATAGCAGTTAAATTATCTACCATAACGTCAATGCGGTTGGATTCCTTTACTTTAAGCTCTGCGGCGTCGGCAATAACCGTTGTGCCCTCGGCGTAGGCTGCCATAATAGCGATAATGGGAAGCTCATCGATCAGGGTAGGGATGATGGAGCCGCTTATTTCGATTCCGTGCAGCGGACTGTGGGAAACCAGAACGTCTGCAACGGGTTCTCCGCTGTCCCGGTTTTCGTGCAATAAAGTAATATTTCCCCCCATCTGTTTTGCAACTCTGATAATGCCGTCTCTGGTTTCATTGATTCCTACGTTTTTAATCAGGATTTCTGCGCCGGGGACAATTAAGCCTGCCGCAATAAAGTAAGCGGCGGAAGAAATATCTCCGGGAACCATAATTTTACGCCCTTCCAGTACCGGTTCCGGCAGAATGGAGGCGGTAGTATCCTTTGTGGTTATTTGTGCTCCAAAATGGCTTAACATGATTTCTGTGTGGTTTCTGCTGATAACAGGTTCCGTTACGGAGGTTTCGCCAAAAGCATACAGGCCTGCAAGCAGAACAGCGGATTTGACCTGGGCGGACGCAACTTTGGATGTATAGTGGATGCCTGTTAAAGGTCTGCCGTGAATTTCCAGGGGAGCACAATCATTTCCCTTTAGACTTTTTATATCCGCCCCCATCATGGACAGCGGTTCTATTATTCTTTTCATGGGCCGCTTTTGAATGGAAGCGTCGCCGGTCAGAGTGACAGTAAAGCTCTGGGGAGCCAGAATGCCGGAAATCAGCCGGGTGGTGGTGCCGCTGTTGCCTGCATCCAAAACGGAATCGGGAGCAGTCAGGCCGTGAAGTCCTTTTCCGTGTACCAAAATTCTGTCAGGCCCATTTTCGATTTCTATGCCCAGCTTTCCAAAACAGGAGATTGTGGACAGACAGTCCGCACCCTGCAGAAAGTTGGTAATCTCCGTAAGCCCTTTTGCAATGGAGCCGAACATGACGGCCCTGTGGGAAACGGATTTATCTCCGGGAACGGTTACTTCCCCTTTTAAGGTTTTTACTTTATTAAAATTCATATGATTTTTCTCCTGTATGCAATATCGTTCATGTGATGTTCCGGTAAAAGAGTCACGGATAAAATTTCTATAGTGCCGGGTAGGCTTGCCACAGAAACTAAAAAATTTTATAGCTCTTCTCTGTCAGGGCAGCTCTGGCATGCTTCATGGAAGGTTCATCGTAAAATTCAATGCGTAAAGCCCCGTCCTGTACTTCCCTGTTGTGCATGATGCCAATGTTCTTTATACTGATACGGGCATTGGCAAGAATGGTGGCGGTTTTGGCTATGGCGCCGACTTTATCCTTTAAATCCACATATAAAACATATTCTTTTTTGATGGGACCGCTTCCTATGTTGTTGAAGGAATCCCGGTACGCCTTGGCATGATCAAAAAAGTCATATAAATGCCTTGCATCCTGCTCCTTTAATCTGCCCCGGATAGTTTCTAAGGAACGGATATAATCGTTTAGCAGCTGAATAATATTGTCTGTATTGGTCAGACAGATGGACTGCCACATAACAGGCGAAGAGGAGGCGATTCTGGTAATATCCTTAAAGCCGCCTGCAGCGATCATTTTCATGAGACCGTTATCATCTTCGTCATGAACCAGATTTACAAGGCTGGATGCTATGATGTGGGGAAGATGTGAGATTGCCGCGGTAATATAGTCGTGCTGATCCGCCTCCAAAATCAGGGGAATAGCGCGCATTTTCTGCACAAGCTCTTTTAACGCATCAACCCGTTCCCTGGGTACACCCTTTCCGGGGGTCAGAATATAATAGGCATTTTCCAGTATCTTTTGATCCGCGTTTTTATAGCCGCTTTTTTCGCTGCCTGCCATGGGATGTCCGCCGATAAAACGATGCGACAGCCCGAGAGAATCGATGGTGCTGTGTATGGTGTTTTTCACACTTCCCACGTCGGTAAGCAGAGAGCCTTCCGACAGATGGGGAAGCATCATTTCCAGGTTTTTATCATTGGCGGAAACCGGGGCGCACAAAAAAATGAATTCGCAGCTTCCCAGAGCAGAAAAAGCTTCTGCGTCCGCCGCAGAAAAAATATCATCGGCAATCTTTTCTTTTTTGGCAAGGGCAAGAGAATCGGCGTTGGCGTCAAAAGCAATGATTCCGGCATCTGGACAAACTGTTTTAATGGCCTTTGCGATGGAACCGCCGATTAATCCAAGGCCTATAAAGCCATAAGTATTTGGGGTCATGAAATATCTCCGTAAATAGTTCTGCCTCTTAAGAGGCAGTTTATGATTAATAAGTTAAAATCCGAAAAACAGTTATATACTGCTTTTTAGGACAGTTTTATTTTATAGGGTACGGGAAGGAATGTCAATTGCTGCCGCCATCAGGAAAGCTATCTCATGGATTGAGCATGTTTTTGGAAATATGGATATTGTCAGCTTGACACTGTGTGGAATAATGATTAAAATCTTAAGAAGAATATATATAAGCTGATATTAAAATATTCGGATCGGTATCAGGATATTTGGGCAATGTTAAGATATTTGGATCGGCATCAGGATATTTGGGCAATGTTAAGATATTCGGGTCAGTATCAGAACATTTGGGCAATGTTAAGAGAGTAGGGCCGGCATCAGGATATTTGGAGAATATTTTAGATAATGCCGGGAAAAGAGGAGCAGATTAGCAATGAAAAAATCAACAATTTGGAAAATCATAGGTGCCGTAATAGCATTATTGATCGCTTTTATTTATTATTATATTACTTTACCGGCTTTTAACCTGCATTCTACAGGAACGTGGTGGTTTTTAATTGTGCTGATTGCGGTTTTAGGCGTTTATTTATCCGTAAGAAGCGGAAGCGGCAACGGAAAAAAAGGGCTGGCAGGTATCTTGATTATGGATTTCAGGCCGGGAACGGGTCTGGCTGTTAAAATTACATTTGGCGTAATTGGTGTGATGCTGGTCATATTGGCAATCGGCACGTTCCTGTCATCTCCCATTATTAATGCGGCAAAATACAGGGATTTAATGACTGTGGAGGAGGGAAACTTCGCAGAGGACATCAAGCAGGTGGATTACAATACGATTCCTCTTTTGGACAGGGATTCCGCCAGTCTGCTGGGAGACCGGAAGATGGGCAGCATGGTGGAAATGGTTTCCCAATTTGAAGTGGGAACGGATTATACCCAGATAAATTACAACGGAAAGCCTGTGAGGGTAACGCCTCTTGAATATGCCAGCACCATTAAATGGTTTACCAATATGAAAGATGGCATTCCGGCTTATATGATGATTGATATGGCAACCCAGGATACGGAATGCGTTCAGCTTACAGAAGGAATCAAATACTCTAAGTCGGAGTATTTTAACAGAAATATTTACAGACATCTCCGCTTTAAGTTTCCCACATATATTTTCGGAGACCAGATTTTCTTTGAAATCGGGGATGACGGAACTCCTTACTGGATTTGTCCTGTTAAAAAATTCAATATCGGATTATTCGGCGGGGAAACCGTGGGGCGGGTGGTCATCTGTAATGCGGTAACGGGAGAATGCGAGGATTACCATGTGGATGATGTGCCCCAGTGGGTGGATAAGGTATATCAGGCGGAGCTTTTAATGCAGCTTTATGATTACCACGGCACCCTGCAGCACGGTTTCTTTAACAGCGTGTTAAGCCAGAAAGATTGTCTGACCACTACAAACGGCTATAATTACATTGCCCTGGATGATGATGTGTGGGTATATTCAGGCGTTACCAGTGTCAACGGGGACCAGTCCAATGTGGGATTTGTACTGATGAACCAGAGAACCATGGAAACCAGATTTTATAAAATAGAAGGGGCAATTGAGGATTCCGCCATGTCTTCGGCGGAAGGCCAGGTACAGAATTTAGGCTACAAGGCCACCTTCCCTCTGCTTTTGAATATAGCGGGAGAGCCTACTTATTTCATTGCTTTAAAGGATGCGGCAGGGCTTGTTAAGATGTATGCCATGGTCAATATCCAGAAATACCAGTGGGTGGCAATCGGCGATACGGTAAAGGAATGTGAGAAGGCCTATAGTGGACTCTTAAGTACCAACGGCATATCGGCGGAGGCCGCAGGATTGTCGGAAACAGTAACGGGTAAAATAGAAGCCATGGGCGATGTGGTCATAGAGGGAAACACCCATTATTATGTGTCCATTGCGGGCTATGACCAGATTTTCGATGTGGATATGAGTAACGGGGAATTTCCGGAGTTCATAAAATATAAGGTGGGCGATACGGTTACCTTTGAAATGATTCCGGGAGCCGGACTGGTTACCGTTACGAAAATAAAATAGATTCTGTAAAAAAGACCTGCGTGCTTAACGGCTGCAGGTCTTTTTACAAATGTGCCCTAATGGAAAGCCATTGTTATTTTATTGACAATTGCATTATAAAATGAGGAACTAATCTATATTAGAGAATACTGATGAAATGATAGAATTTTGTTTTGGGAGGAAACAATGCAGAACTTTAATGGTAAAAGGGGGAGGAAAGCATGAGCAACACCATTTTGATCGCAGATGATGACAGGGAACTTTTGAAAATGCTGAGAAGTTTTTTTGAAATCAGGAAATATACGGTAATTACGGCAGAAAACGGAATAAAGACGCTGAAAATGGCTGAGGGGAATCCGGATATCATATTGTTGGATGTAAATATGCCCTGTATAGACGGTATGGAAGTATGCCGTCTTATAAGGGATCAAGTATCCTGTCCGATTTTGTTTCTGACTGCAAGGGCGGAGGAACAGGACCGGGTAAACGGTCTTATGTCCGGAGGGGATGATTATATTTTGAAGCCCTTCAGTTTAAAGGAGCTGGAAGCGAGGATCAAGTCGCATTTAAGACGGGAGGAGAGAGTCCGGGGGAAAACCTCGTGCCGGTTTTATGGTAAATTGTCCGTTGACTATGCCGCAAAAAAGGTAAAGGTGGGAGAAGAAGCCTTGGAGCTTACAAAACTGGAATATGAAATTATTGAATTTTTGTCCATGAATCCCGGAATTGTCTTTGATAAAGAGAGAATTTATGAGAGAGTCTGCGGATATGATGCAGAGGGGGAGAGCCGGGTGGTTACGGAGCTTATCAGAAGAATCCGGAATAAACTGAAGGAACGGACTGACAGGGATTATATTGAAACAGTATGGGGTATGGGATACAGATGGAAAAAGTGAAAAAAATATGGGAAAATGTGAAGAAACTTTCAGGGACAATAAGAAATCTTTCTGTCAGGAAAACCATTATTTTGTATATGTTTATCAGCCTGGTCTTATGCTTTTTCCTATCGGCATGGATCATAAGGCGGGCCGAGCTGATTCAGAATACGGTCTGGTGGAAATATGCGGATCAAGAGGCTTATAATGAATTGGTTAAACAGGGAAGAGGCGGGTATATTTTTGAACCGACCATAAGACCTGACAGCCTGGATATGACGCCTGAGGATCTCAGGGTGTCCGAATTCTGCGATTTTGCGGAAACATGGACGGCTTTGATTTTATCCTCAGCCGGAAGTCTGGGAGCGGTTTTTCTTTTTTACAGACACAAATTGAAAGCCCCTATAAGGGAACTTGCCACGGCATCCGGAAGAATTGGAGAAAATGATCTGGATTTTAGGATAACCTATGAAAACAGGGATGAAATGGGGGAGCTGTGCAAGGAATTTGAAAGAATGCGGGAACAGCTGGTAAAAAACAACCGGAAATTGTGGAACGCCTTGGAGGAGGAAAGGATTCTACGGGCGGCAATTGCACATGATATCCGTTCTCCCTTATCGGTTTTAGAGGGGTATCAGGAAATGCTTATGGAGTTTTTGCCTGATGGAACCATTGACAAAGAAGAAGCTGTGGAAATGCTTTGGGAAAGTAAAAAACAGATCGAGCGCATGGATGTTTTTGTAGATACCATGCAGAAATTAAGCAGTCTGGAACACCGGGAAATGCTGGTTTCGGAAATTACGGGAAAGCAGCTTGAAAAAGAGCTTTGGGCGGAAGTGGATATTCTTGGAAAGGATAGTGAAATAGACATCGTTTTGGAAGTGTCCGGTATCAAGGAATGCTTTTTTGGGGACAAAGAGGTAATCCTGGAGGTTACGGAAAACCTTCTTTCCAATGCCTTGCAGTATGGAAAAGAGCGGGTGGAAATAAAAGTGTCTGTTACCAGTGAGGAATTGGAAATATGCGTAAGGGATGACGGAATCGGATTTATGCAGAATATAAGGGAAGTCACAAAGGTGTTTTATAAGCAAAATGTAAAGGACAGTCTGAAGCACGAGGGAATGGGAATGTATATAAGCAGGCTGTATTGTGAAAAGCACGGAGGAAAGCTTTTACTGGAAAATGAAAAATCGGGAGGCGCTGTTGTAAAAGCGCTGTTTCGCCGGATTGCATCATAACGCAGTCCGGCGCTTTTTCTTTCTATAAATGATTTATCATTGTCTTTTGGTTGTGATTTACAGCTTACAATAGGGCTATCAAAGAAAAAGAGGTAAAAACGATGATGGCGATTATGAAAAGAGAAATCAGAAATTATCTGAAACGTCCGTTATTCTGGCTGGGAGTGGTAATTGTGGTTTTGGGCGTTTATGTTCATCTGGATCCTTATTTAAAAATCCATTATATCAGGTCGGAAGAGGAACTTTTGGAAAATTTTCCGGCGGAGGATTTTCCGGATCAGGTTCATGAAGGGGAGGTTTATGAAGGATATATTCCCTGCAGCGAAGAAGAACAAAGGGCATTGTGGGAAAACAACATCAGGAAGGATTTGATTTCCGCCTTTTCCATGAGTGAAAAGGAAGCGGATACGGTCATAGAGGTATTACAAGGGCTGGAACTGAAAGAGGCCTGCGAATATCTGGAAAGGGAATATCATTATTACGGGGCGATGTCGGGCTATCGTGATTTTTCCTATCGAAGGGGAACAAAAGATGAAATCAATGCCTATATTGAGGAAAAATTGCAGCAAAAAAGTTTTTCCTATTATTTTTCCCGGAAATTTGCCGACTTTGCCGGACTGTATATGGGATTTTTCGCAACGATCATGCTTTCGGTTTTATATATACAGGATACAAGGCGGGCTGCCTATGAACTTTTGCATACAAAGTCTGTAAGCCGGGCGGGATATATACTTGGAAAAACTGCAGGAGGCTTTCTGGTATGCCTCATTACATTGGGTATTTTAAATCTTTTGTTCTTTGCCGCCTGTCTTATTTGCACAGGAGGCAGGGGATTTGAAATAAAGCTTGTGGATTTTATAGGTGCGACCTGTCTTTATATATTACCTAATATGCTGATGATCGTATGTATATACGGGCTGATTTCCATCTTGTTTAAGAATCCCCTGCCCGGAGTGCCGCTTTTGATTCTTTATATCGTGTATTCCAATATGGGAAGAAGGAATGCGGACGGATTATTCGGCTATTATGGCAGGCCTTTAGCCATAATGGTGCGTTTTCCGGGACAGTTTTTTGATACGGCCCCGCCGCCCATGGTTATTATGAATCAGACCTTTCTTATATTTGTATCAGCAGGCATACTGCTGTTGACCCTATGGCTGTGGAGAAGGAGGCGGATGTGATGAGGAAGGAAATAAAAATCTGTCTTCCCTTATATAAAATGGCTTATGCGGTATTTTTTACGGCTATACTAAGCATTGTCAGGGGCGTTTTTTACAGCTATGAAATAGGCATTGCCTTAGAGGCGCCCATGGCCTTGCTGGCAGCGGCGTTTTGCGCAGATACCTATACAAGGGAAATAACGGCAAAAAGGTGGGAAATATGGAGGCTGTATTCCATGAAGAATAAACTATCGGCCATATTCCTGCGGTTGGAACTGCAGGAAGGGTTTTTATTGATTCTTTCCGCTGCAGGCTATGGCATGTTTTTTTGGTTCCAAAAGCCCCGATCCCTTTCCCTCATAAAGGAAGAAGCGGGATATGAGGCGCAGCTGTTTTTAATGTATATGGCGGCTATGGCAGTTACCCTATATTTTTGGGGAATCTTATCCCATACGTTATCCTGTTTGTTCCGGAATATGTGGGCAGGAATCGGATGCTGTATGGTATTGTGGGTTGCGACGTACTCGGTTTGGGGAAATCAGACTTTCGGCAAGTGGAATTTGTTTTCCTATACCTTTAGAAATGTGGAGGACAGCGGGGATTTAGGCTGGCTTTGGGGAAAGCTTCTTTGTGTGGGCCTGTGTATTATGATGTCGTTGGCGCTGCCTTATGGATTTGAAAAGGCAATAAAGCATGGAAAAGCAGAGCGTATGAACCGGCAAGGAGCAAGAAGATGGTGCGATAATAGATATGAATGGAAAGGAAGAAAAAATGAGCATTTTAATCAATGATTTAACAGTAACATTTAAAAATAATATAACGGCAGTCAATCACGGGAATCTGGAAATTCCCAATGGAATATTCGGCCTTTTAGGAGAAAACGGCGCGGGAAAAACAACTTTGATGCGCGTATTAACAACCGTGCTTGCTCCAAACAGCGGAACCGTATCTCTGGACGGCTTGCTTTATGAAGAAAGGAATTATGGAAAAATCCAGAGAAAAATCGGTTATCTGCCCCAGGAAATAGATTTATACCCTGGTCTGACCCTGCAGGAGTGCATGGAATATATGGGAGCACTATCAGGAGTTCCCAAAAAGGAATGCAGGGAGAGGATTCGGTATTATCTGGAAAAAACAGGACTTGCCGAACACCGTAAGAAAAAGATGAAACAGCTTTCCGGCGGAATGAAGAGGAGAGCAGGACTTATCCAGGCGCTTTTAAATGAACCGGAATTTCTCATTGTAGACGAACCGACTACGGGGCTGGACCCGGAGGAGCGCATCCGCATCAGGAATCTTTTAGTTGATTTTTCCAAGAACAGGACGGTGCTGTTTTCCACGCATGTGGTGGAAGATCTGGCAGCCACCTGTAATCGGCTGGCAGTCATGAAAAAGGGAAGATTTTTGTATGCGGGGAGTATGAGAGGGCTTATGGAAAAGGCGGAGGGGCATGTATGGATATGTGAAGTGAAGAATGAGGATGAGGCAAGGGAACTGGAAAGGAAGTATCATATTTCTTCCAAGCAATATGCGGAAAATGGCATGAAGGTAAAATTAATCAGTAAGGAAAAGCCGGAAGTGCCTTGTGTACAGACGGAAGCGGCTTTGGAGGATGCTTATATTTATATGATGAATTATGTCTGATAAGTTTTTGCCTAATGAATCGTAACTTGGGTAAAGGGGAGGTAATCACATCTTATCAATATCCAAAGATTTGGACACATTGTCTTTGGACGCAAATAAGTCGAAAGTAACCATGTAGTCCAGCCGTCCACACTTGGAGTTTCCGATTTCATTGGAATCTTTTAGCTGGTCAGCCATGAGATAAAAATCGAGAGCGAGTCCGAAGACAACGCCTGCAACAGCTATAAATATCAGTTGTTCCATAATTAAGAGTCCTGCCTTTCCATAACAAATTTTTTGATACGCCTTCCGGTGGTAAAACGTCGACTGGTGTTAAGTCCTCGAAGCTTACGGAATCCTCCGATGATCAATACGGGAATGCATAAACTTAAGATAATCGGAATGGATGGTTCTGTCAGCCAGAACATAAGAAAAAAGGAAAAACCCAGAGAAGAAAAACACAGCGCCAACAGGGAAAAGCATAGGAGAACTTTCCGTCTGTCTGTAGGTACGGCGCCCACTACTTTTCCAGTTTGTCCATTGACCATAATCGTATAGGTTTTTTCGTCTTTATGAAACTGCATGAACCAGACGGGAAAAAGGGCATAGGATTCTTTTTCAAATTCATAGGAAAATTTACTGTTAAGAAGAGCCTTTTCATTTCCGGGGACGGTTTTTAATATCTGCTCGTTTAGCATATCGGCGGTACGTTTTTTGATGATTCGGCTCAGATAAGGAAAATCCTTGTCCTCTAAGTCGGCATAAAAGCCGGACAGATATTCAACTTTAAATTCCACCATGGCGTTTTTGTAGTAAGGCTCCAGGCGTTCGGAAAATTCGTTGGAAATCTGTGAGGAGGCGTCTGCGGGAATTTCCGAAAAGAAGGCTCCGGCATCCCGGTAATAATATTTTGTGGCAGAACCTGCAGGATTGGAGGCGGGAACGCTGCTACGGAGTAACTGTTTAGCCCTGCAACGCACATCATAGAGCATATAGGGGACATAAATACCCCTCAGCAAATCGGGATTAAAATATTTGACTTCCTTGGGAATAAAGCCGCCTTTTAAGAATTTTTCCCGGATATTGACCAGAGCCGCGTTTTTGGTAACGGAGAAAGGAATGATATATTTGGGGCGTCTGCGCATGGCAATGCGGTCAAATACAATAGCCGGCTGTCCACAGTAGGCACAGTAGGTGGCGGCTTCTACATCATTTATAAGCAGTTCAGCGCCACAGCTGGTGCAGTGATAAACACGGCACTCCATTTCGTCAATGGCTGTGCTGTCCCTGAAATCGGCAGCGCCTGCCATATCCTCCGGAGGGGCTGAAAGCATCTTTTCTGCTTCGGTTTTTTCCACAGGAAACATGCCGGAACAATGTTTGCATACCAGCATCTGAATATCTGCGTCAAATTTTAATGCACCGCCGCAATAGGCACACTTTGCAGTCATATTAATCTATCCTCATCTTTTCTCATGTTCATGGATGCTGGCGGACAGCCTGACAGCCCAGCACATTATCCCATATCCATCTGTTAGGGATAGTATAGCAGATATGCAGATGAACGAAAAGGGAATATTAATTCCCGAATTTGGATATTTGATTTTATGTTTATAAACGGCTATAATAAAAACAATGAGGTTTGACTTAAGGAGAAGAAACAATGCGGAAGGAATTTCCTTTAAGATTGCTATGTTTTTTTGTCACAGTATTAATGGCAATTATGTCATGCTTTCCTATTGGAGAGTTTTACATTGATTATACATATCCAAATGAAGAAGCATGGGCGCATATGCCATATTATACGCATAATTTTGAGAACTACAAGATTATCATATTTATTTGCATCTGTATCTTGTTGTGTAATTTTATAAATAAAATGAAATGGATGTGGATGTGTTCTATTGGTTTGCTATTATCTTATTTATTGATTAGGCAGATTGATCTTATGGAAAGATTGACCCTCAAAATGGATTATGCTGCTAAGGGAGCAGATGTAATCGGTATGACCTATAATTCTTTTGCTAATAGTATATTGTTGAATGTGTATTGTGCACTGATTTTTATCCTTTGTACCATTCTGTATATTTTAGAAAAAAAGGAGCAGCGAAGAATTGCTTCATTGATAAGGGCAAAGCAGGAAGAAGAGGCGTTAGAGGAAGAGAGAAAGGACGAGGAATGGAGAAAATCCCTATTTAATCCGGATTTGCTGTTAGACAAATTTTCTTCAAATAAAAGAGATGAATAAAATTAAAAGTGATATAAAGTGAAATGAAAATTATTTGCAGCTTGACAATTTTCCTTCAAATAGGTAGAATGAACAAAGTTAAGAGAAATTTAATCAAAAAAGACGTTGATGAGGAATAGTAAGAGCATATCCCGTTTCAGAGAGCTGCCGGAGGGTGCAAGGCAGTGCGGTAAAACTCCCAACTGGCCTCGGAGTTCCTTTTGTGAAATCACAGTAATGAAAGGCGGCTTATCCCGTTAAAGATAATTGAGTGCACAAAGGCTGAAGGCCTTATGTGAATTAGAGTGGTACCACGGAATATCTGCCCTTTCGTCTCTAGTGAGATGAAGGGGCGTTTATATTTTCCTGTGGGCCCGCGGCGGGATGATGAATAAAAACAGTGCAAAGGCTTATGAGAAGAAAAAGAGAGGAGAAAAAAGATGTCAGTACCTTACAATCACAAAGAAGTAGAATCAAAATGGCAGAAAGTATGGGACGATGAAAAAGCATTCAAAGTAGGGGAGGATTATTCCAAACCCAAATACTATGCGCTTGTTGAGTTTCCTTATCCTTCGGGACAGGGGCTTCACGTAGGACATCCAAGACCCTATACCGCTTTGGATATCGTAGCCAGAAAGAGAAGGCTGCAGGGCTATAACGTATTATATCCCATGGGCTTTGATGCTTTCGGACTTCCCACGGAAAACTATGCCATCCAGAATAAAATCCACCCGAAAACGGTTACCGAAAATAATATCAGACATTTTAAGGGACAGCTTCATGCCCTGGGATATTCCTTTGACTGGGACAGGGAGGTAAATACCACTGACCCGGAATATTACAAATGGACCCAGTGGATTTTCTTAAAGCTGTTTAAGGCGGGGCTGGCTTATAAGTCGGAAATGCCCATTAACTGGTGTACTTCCTGTAAAGTAGGGCTTGCCAATGAAGAAGTGGTAAACGGCGTTTGTGAAAGATGCGGCTCCGAAGTAGTCCGTAAGGTAAAAAGCCAGTGGATGTTAAAGATTACCGAATATGCGGATAAATTAATAGAGGGACTTGACACCGTTGATTATATTGAACGGGTTAAGGTTTCCCAGAAAAACTGGATTGGAAGAAGCCAGGGCGCGGAAGTTGATTTTATTTTAGCGGATACGGAGGATAAATTAAAGATTTATACCACAAGGCCGGACACCTTATTCGGCGTAACCTATATGGTTGTTTCCCCGGAGCATCCTGTTTTGGATAAATACAAGGACAGAATTAAAAACTGGGATGCTATTACGGCATACAGGGAGCAGGCGGCAAAGAAATCCGACTTTGAAAGAAGCGAGCTTGCAAAAGAAAAGACCGGCGTCTGCATTGACGGACTGATGGCGGTCAATCCTGTAAATAATACAAAAATTCCCGTTTATGTTTCTGATTATGTATTGATGAGCTATGGAACCGGCGCCATTATGGCGGTGCCTGCCCATGATGAAAGGGACTGGGAATTTGCTAAGAAATTCAACCTGCCCATTATTGAGGTTGTCGCAGGCGGTAACGTACAGGAAGAGGTGTTTACGGACGTTGCCACAGGAAAACTGGTAAATTCCGATTTCTTAAACGGTCTGGAAGTTGCGCAGGCAAAGGAAAAGATTGTTGAATATCTGGAAGAAAAAGGAATCGGTACGGCGAAGGTAAATTACAAATTAAGAGACTGGGTATTCTCCAGACAGCGTTACTGGGGCGAGCCTATTCCTATTGTACATTGTGATAAATGCGGTTATGTGGCTGTTTCCGAAAGCGAACTGCCCTTAGAGCTTCCCGAGGTGGAGAGCTATATGCCTACAGATACGGGAGAATCCCCTCTGGCAGCTATGACGGAATGGGTAAACACCACCTGTCCCTGCTGTGGCGGACCGGCAAAAAGGGAAACGGATACCATGCCCCAGTGGGCCGGCTCTTCCTGGTATTTCTTAAGATATACCGATCCTCATAACAAAGAGGCATTGGCAAGCAAGGAGGCTCTTGATTACTGGATGCCTGTAGACTGGTATAACGGCGGTATGGAGCATACCACGCTGCATCTGCTTTACTCGAGATTCTGGCACAGATTCCTCTATGACCAGAACGTGGTCAACACACCGGAGCCTTATCAGAAGAGAACCTCCCATGGCATGATTCTCGGAGAAAACGGCGAGAAGATGAGCAAGTCCAGGGGAAATGTGGTAAATCCCGATGATATTGTAAGGGATTACGGCGCGGACACCCTGCGTACTTATGAAATGTTTATCGGCGCTTTTGATTTAAGCGCGGCATGGTCCGAAAACGGTGTAAAGGGCTGTCGGAGATTTTTGGAACGTGTATGGAAATTACAGGATATTCTGACAGACGGAGAGGAGTATTCCGACGATCTGATGACAAAGATGCACCAGACCATCAAGAAAGTATCGGGAGACTACGAAAACTTAAAATACAACACTGCCATTGCAGCCCTTATGACCTTACTGAATGATGTGGCAAAGAAAGGCTCCATCAATCGGGCGGAATTTAAAACCTTCCTGGTTTTATTAAATCCTGTGGCGCCGCATATTACGGAAGAACTGTGGGATGCCTGCGGTTATGAAGGAAGAATTTACCAGACGGTATGGCCTGAATATGATGAGGCAAAAACCGTGGAAGATACGGTTGAAGTGGCTGTCCAGATTAACGGAAAGACCAAAACGGTCATTGCCGTGGCAAGGGATATTGCCAAGGAAGACGCCATTGCCAAAGGAAAGGAAGCCCTTGGGGATAAGCTTTCCGGTAATATAGTAAAAGAAATTTATGTTCCGGGAAGAATTATTAATATTGTGGCAAAATAAAAAAGAAACAGGCAGGACGGAAAAATAAACCGGTACAGTTCGGAGCGGCTGTCATGAAAAAAAACAAAACAGAAGGCATATGTGTTCTATGAAAGAAATACATGTCCTTCTGTTTTCTTTGATAAGAATATGTGTAATCTGATAAAAAATATTGATTTTGTAAATAATCATGGTTTATTTACCGGTTCCCGATTTGAATTTCTGCAGCATCATATCCATTCTCCGGACTTCTTCCGGTGTGCTGTATTTTTTCAAAGCGGCAATGATCGTTTCCATTTCCTCGCTGGAAAATGAGATATTTTCTTTCCGCGCACGGTTTGCCAGAGCCAGCAGAAAGGGCAGCTTTTCCTTATCCTTTAAGCCGTTCATTTCAAATACCAGTTTTTGGAGAAAATCCAGTTTGGAAGAATCAATATTTTTTAAAGATGCATCCTGCATCCAACTTTGATTTGTCATAGCGCCTCCTTAAATATCAGTGGAATTATTGACCTGAGAATTAAACATATCAAACATAAAAAGCTGGTCCTCGCTTAAAAAGCCTTTTAAAATATCCATATAATTGTCCTCCGACTGCTCTGTGCCTGTATTTTGTGACATCATTTCCAAAATGGGGCGCATCTGCTTAAACTGTTCCATGGTCTGCAGCATATTTTTGATTTTCTGCAGGTTTGCTTTGTCATTTTCATTTATATAAGGCATGATGCTCTGGAAATATTGGTCCAGGGATTTGACATCCAGGGAATAATTGCTGTCTTTTTCGTGAAAGCTGCCGGAAAAATTCAGCTTCCCTGCGGAGCTCATGGTGTACCGGAGTTCCAGAAACTTAATATAAACAGCCAGAAAAGAGCGGTAAACCGGAGGCAGAAGAGGCATTGCCAGCTTTAACATCTGGATTTGCTGGTTGGTATATAAAGTATCGAATGCATAAATGGCGTTTTGATCCTGATCCATCACATACTGTCCTCCTTTGTTTTTTTATTATCTTATTTTATCCCTTTTGGGAATATGCCTGCCGAAAGAAAGAAAGGGGCTTATGCGCCCCTTTCAAAAGATTTTTTAGCAGCATCCGTTGCCGCCGCCGCAGCAGCTTAAGATAAGTAAGATGAAAATAAGGCTTTCGCATCCGCATCCGTTGCCGTTGCCGCCAAATAAGCTGGTGCTGCCACATCCGCAGCCGTTTCCATTGCCGTTACCGCAGATACATAATAAGAGAATCAGCCAGATTAAGCTTCCACATCCGTTATTGTCGTTTCCGCATCCGCACTGGCTTGCTGTTAAATCACTCATAATCGAGCCTCCAAAATTATTTTTTATGCTTTATACTATGTGGGCAGTTTGTCCCGAGTTACCGCAATATTCAGGAAAATTATTTTTTTGCCGGGAAATATTGGTTAAAAAAATGCGTACAATATGTTGGAAGGGTCTTGCATATATTTCAAGATATAGTAAAATAGAAATAGTGTAAATAAAATTGAGATAAGTATGTGCAGAATGGAGATTATGAAGATGTCTGTGCAAAATTATATAGAAGCAGACCAAGAAAAAATCAGACAGCTTAAGCGGAAATATGATTTGTCGAAGGATGCGGATGTACTGGCGCTTTTTACCGCACTTCAAAGCGGGGAAATACAATTTGAGTCTTCCGAAGGAAGGCAGTTTGATGATATGATTTATGAAAAGGCATCTGCAATCAAGGACAGGGAGAAGGAAATAAGGAGGAATGCTCCCGGCAAGTCTCCGGCAAAATCAGACGGAACCAAAGGAAAAAATAAGAACAGACCGCCAAATAAGAAAACAAAAGTAAAAAAAGTGGTAGTCCTTACCAAAAAAGAGATGGTCCTTCGCCGTATTGCCATGGGGGTGCTTCTTCTTGTGGCGATATCCTGTTTAGGATATTTCAGCTTTTATTGCTATGAGGCTGTCAAGGTAGACAGGGAAAATAAGCGTTTGGCCAGAATAAAAGAAAATGAAACGGTAAACAGCATGTATAAGGATGAGGTTGTTGAGGCTCAGGTGGGAGAGGAAACCAGGTATTTTAAAGTGCTGGAACAATACAAATCTCTTTATCATCAGAACCAAAACCTAATCGGATGGCTGAAAATTGCCGATACAATAATTGATTACCCTGTGATGCAGACCGGAGATAACGATTATTATCAGAATCACAATATAAATCTGGAGGAAGACAGAAACGGGGCTTTGTTCATGGATACGGATTGTGACATTAAAGCTCCCAGCACTAATTACATTATCTACGGACACAACATGCGTTCGGGAAAAATGTTCGGCTCCTTAGACCAGTATGCAAATGAAAAATTTTACAGGAATCACAAAATCATTGAATTCGATACCATTTATGAAGAAGGAACCTATGAGGTAATGTATGTATTCCGTTCCCGGGTGTATCAAAAGGATGAGGTGGTATTTAAATATTATCAGTTCATTGAAGCTTATTCAGAGGAGGAGTTCAATTCCAACATGAATGAAATGGCGGCGGTATCCCTGTATGATACGGGAGTGACTGCCAGCTATGGAGATCAGCTGCTTACATTATCCACATGTGATTACGTGGAGGAGGACGGGCGTTTTGTAGTAGTTGCAAAGCGTATAGAATAATAGAAGGAGAATGATTATGGCTAAGAAAAAGGTGGAAAAACCAAACAAAAGGTCAAATAAAATAAGGAGAACAATTCTCGGCACCTTATCGGGAGTTTTTATGATATCCGCGTTAATTGTAGCGGCAATTCCCGTAAAGGATGTAAGAGCGGTGGATGAGACGGATGCTTTTACCGAAAACAGCACCATCACAAATCTGCTTAATCTCAATGATGATGCCACAAACGGTATTCCAACATATACGGGATCCAATGTGTTTTATCAGGATGACGGAAGGTTTGGAGTTGCCCGTCTTACCAATACGACGCCTACCCAGGGAGTTATCGTATATTACAACTTAAGCGCCCAGGGAACCGGAAACTTAAACATTCCTACGGAGATTAAAGCGTGTCAGTATGAATATGATCCTAATTACGGAAACGGGGAGAACTTTTTAAGACCGGTTTACCAGAATACCACAAGCAACGGAAGCGGTGGCAGTATTGACGGTAATGTGGAAGGGTATCTTTATTATGCCCCTGATGTTGAGGTTTCTGCCAATTCGATTCCCGAGGATGTAAATCCTGCCGATACCAGGCTGGTACCCTGCTATACAGGCCGTACAGGCGAGAATGATAAAGCAAACCAGGATTTATGGGAGGGACGTACTTTATATGATAAAGACGGGCATGTACATAGCCAGCTGGTTGTTCCCGTAAATTATATTGGAAGCACAAGATGGGTTCTGGAACTGACAGAAGGCAACCGTGCTACAGGCCACTATGCGACCGCAACAGACGGGGAGACGGGAGTATTTGCCGGAGCCACCAATTTCAGCAATCTGAATATACCGGACGGAATTATGGCCATAGGAGATAATGCCTTTAAGGGCTGTTCCATGGTTTCCGTGTCCATTTATAATGTAAAGGCTATCGGGCACCATGCTTTTGACGGTTGTATTTCCTTAAACAGGGTGTCATTAACCCAGTTGGAATCAACCAGCTTAAGCAGAATCGGAAATTATGCGTTTGCCAACTGCAGTGCCTTATCCAGTATTGATATTCCCGATGATGTAGTAACCATCGGAAACGGCTGCTTCATGAATTGTGTTTCCATGAGTGCAGCAAATCTGTATGGCCACGATACGACAGATGAGAACGGAGAATTAGTTGAAGCATGGGGAAATACCAGACTGACAGGTATGGGAAACGGGGCTTTTTACGGCTGTTCCAGACTGCGTTATGTGTATCTGCCCAGAAATTTGAGCGTCGACAGTGTAGAGAAATGGTTTTACGGCTGCTCCAGCATGAGTCAGCTTTCATTGCCGGAGATGGCATCAGGAAACTTTAAAGCTAATAATGTAACAGGCTGCAGCGGACTGTCTATTGTAACGGTACCCAATAATAATATGACTTTTGACTGTGAGCACTCATTAGAGACCTATTGTCCCGGAGAAGAGGGCTGTACTTTTAGCGTGGCTAACCTGGGCTCTGAGCTTCCTATAGGGGATTCCTCTTTAGGAGACAGATTTATCATGAAGTGTAAACGTAATTCAGAGGCATACAGATATGCGTGCCGTCATGAGTACACTGTGGGATGGACGGATGACGGATTTGAAGGAACTTATGAAAGGGTAAAGGACAATTGCTGCTTTATTATTGATAGTGACGGTAATTTAACAAATCTTCAGCGCTATGACACAACAATTGCGGCCCCGATCTTAAACATTCCTGACAGAATCGGCGGTCTTACCATCAAGACGCTGGATACAAGTTTCCTGAATGCTTATGACCAGAAGGCAAATATTGAATATGTTCATATTCCGGAGTCTGTCACAACTATTGGAAGCAGAGCTTTTAACGGATGTGAAAAGCTGGCGGAGGTAGAATTTGCTAATGCCATGACGGTAGAAGAAATCGGGGATGAGGCGTTTTATACCCAGACCAGCCAGAATATCCAGCTGCGTTTTGTGGGAGTCATCAGCCGTGACAGCGTAGAAAGTGAACCTTTCAAATACGCAATGCAGGTTTCCAACAGTTATACAGACCCTAACAATACTTACGGAGCAATGTATATCCACTATACAAACCCGTTCCCTTATAATCTGCAGGTTGAACTGGTTGTGGAAAAAGATCCGACGACAGGTATTATTACAAAGGCAACCCCTACGTTGGTAGACGCTCCCAGCTACGAGGATTTCCAGTCCGGAGCAGGCGGGGCTGACGGCTGTACATACAGTCTGTCCTCCAATCCTTCCATCAGGGCGGAGCAGAATGCCATTGTCGCCAGCGCTTATGAAAAATATTACAGAGGTTCTGTTTCCGATAATTCAACTATTGTATATTCCCCCAATGAGGAAGCGGTTCTGGATGCCATTTTCAGGGTAAGTATCCCCGATGGTGTTTATAGTATGAACGCTGATGTTTATAAGGGAAATGAATACCTTAGCAGTATTATCTTGAATTCCATTACAGATGTGCCGGATGAGGCGTTTGCGGGCTGTACCAGCTTAACCTCCTTTATTATGCGTGAGTCTGATGTGGAAGGCGGAGAGAGAATCGGGGCCAAGGTTTTTGACGGTGATTCCAAACTGACTACGGTGGTATTGCCTTCTACGTTGAATGAAATTGATTCCCTTCCTTTTTACGAGTGTTCTGCACTGGAAGAAGTGAACTTCTCCGGCAGTCCTAAGTTTTCATGCAATGAAGGTATCATTTATGAAAATAAAGAGGACGGAACCCGAAAAATTGTGGAATGTTTAAAGACCCGTGGAAACAGCGTAGGTACCAGTACCTTAAACGATACGGTATTTACAAATGTATCTGAGATAGCCCCCAGCGCATTTGAAGCTTGTGATGGCATTAAAATGGTATATTTCGGAAGCGCTCCTTTAAAAGCGATTCCTGAGAAATGCTTTAATGATTGTATAAATCTGTTCTATTGTGAGGTTTCTGACCAGACAGTGGACATTGGTGATTATGCATTCCGGAATACGGCTCTTTCCGGCATTAAGATACCGCCGGCAGCACAGTTTATATCGGGTAATGCGTTTGTACAGGAGGATAACACCACTTTAATACCGGGTCTTATTATTGAATGTGAGAACCCGTCGGCTGCTTATACTTATGCAGAGCATTACGGATTTACCGTGGCTGAAATTGAGCTTCCTGAATATGAGGTAAAATTCTACAATTATGATGGTACGGTATTGTTAGACACCCAGAACGTAAAACAAGGTGCAGACGCAGTGCCGCCGGAGGCTCCGGAGAGAGAGGGCTGGGTATTTACCAGATGGTGGCCGGATTATACCAATGTAACAGCGCCTTTGACGGTTACGGCACAATATGAACCGGAGGATCCCGATGCGCCTGATGACAGGCCGGTTTATACGGTTATTTTCTACAATTATGACGGTTCCTTAAAAATCAGCACTCAGAGAGTCCGTGAAGGAGATGCGGCGATAGCGCCCGAAACGGTTCCCGAGAGAGAAGGATATACATTTATCGGATGGCTTCCGGAGTTTAACAATATTATTGAGGACACCAATGTGTATGCACAGTACAGATTGGGCAGTTCCAACCCTGACGACCCCAATAATCCTAATAACCCTGGAGACCCTAACGATCCTAATAATCCTAATAACCCCAACAACCCCAACGACCCTAATAATCCAAATGGGGGAAACGGTTCTAACGGATCAAACGGATCAAACGGTTCTAACGGATCAAATGGATCGAATGGTGGAAACGGTTCTAACGGATCAAACGGATCGAATGGAACAAACGGCGGAAACGGCAGTGGCACAAACGGCGGTAGTGGAAATAAAGGCAACGGCAACGTAAGTGGAAACGGTACGAAAAATAACAACAGTGGAACAAAAGTAAATGTAAATAAGAACGGACTTTCCAATTCCAATCTTGTTACCGCAATAGTAAACGGTTCTTCCGACGATTTTGTGGTTAAAATTACCGACAGCGAGACAGCAAGAAACGCTGTTGAGCAGGCTCTGCTAAATGAATACGGTACTCTGGATAACATCAGATATTTTGCAATGGATATCAGCCTTTATGATAAAACAGGTACTACCAAAATCCAGAATACAGACGGTATCAGTGTGACGATTACCATGCCTATTCCCGATGCCCTTGCGTCTTACGCAGGCAACAATAAGGCGGGAGCGGTTGTGGGCAACAATACGTTGGAAAAATTACAGGCCAGATTTACAACCATTGACGGAGTACCTTGTATTTCCTTCGTGGCAACACACTTTTCGCCATACACGATTTATGTGGATTTGAATAATATGTCAGCAAACGGAGGCGGCATTGACGCCACACCCGTTACAGGAGATCCTATTCATCCTAAATGGTTTTTATCCATCGGCCTTGCGCTGATGTCCATCATGATGTTCTTTATGAAAGGCAGCAAGAGAACGGTTGTTAAAGTAATTCCTGGTTAGGAGTGAGCTGCGATGAAAAAATCTATTTTAAAATTGTTGGGAACAGTATTCCTTGTGATAGCTGTTGTCCTGACTCAGATTCCCGCATCGGGAGTCAATGCGGTAAGCCCGTCCAATAACGGATTTATGATGGACGGCGACAAATTAGTGAAATATACAGGCACGGCTACGTCCGTGTCTGTTCCTAATGGTGTAAAGACAATTGGAGCGGAGGCTTTTGCAGATAATACCTCTTTGTCCTATATAACGTTTCCCAAAAGTCTTTTATACATTGAAAACGGGGCCTTTAGCGGATGCAGGTATTTAAACCGGGTAATTTTGCCTGAGGGAGTAAGAAGTATTGGAAACGGCGCTTTTGCAGACTGTGAAAATCTTTCTTCCGTTACCCTTCCGGCATCTCTTACCCAGATGGGAACCAGTGTTTTTGCCGGCTGTGATGATTTGAAAACCATTGCCATTGATAAGAAAAACCCTAATTTTTTATGTGAGGACGGCGTTTTATATAATCATGATAAGACGATCATTTACCAGGTCTTAGCGGGAAGGGAAAAGAAAAATTATATTATGCCCAGTTCCGTTGAAGAAATCAGGAAATATGCTTTCTGGGGCTGTGAAAATCTGGAATCCGTAGGCATCAGCGGCCATGTAAAACGGATTGATGATTATGCTTTTTCCAACGCCTCGGGTTTAAAAAGCATTACCATTCCCTTTAGCGTGCGTTCTATCGGCACAAAGGCTTTTGAGGACTGCAGAAACCTTGTGGATGTGAACATTCCGGTTTCGGTTACCAAGATTGACCCTACTGCTTTTGACGGCTGTTACCGTCTGAATATTATTGCCGATGAGGGAACTGTAGCGGCGGACTTTTTTGACGACTTTGAAGCAAATAATGCTTCAAGGGCGGAGTATGAAGACAGCGTATCCTCAAACACAAATCCCCATTGGATAAAGGATACCGAGGAAAAAACAGAAGAAAGAGAATCCAAGGTAAATGTTTCCGATGTGGAAAATTATGTGGAATGGGATGTGGACAGTCCGGGTGTTTTGGGAAGGTCCAAGGTGGTTTCCAGACAGGCGGTTATTTTTATGGATGCTTCACAGGGAACCGTATATAACGGAACTTTGGGCGGAAGTACGGGCGAAAGCATCAGTGGTGAAAATACCGGCGGTAATGAAGAATCGGAATCGGATTCCCAAAGTATTACAGAAGGAAATGCTATTGCTTATAAAGCTTTTTATCAGGATGATTCCCTGTTATCATTTACCTTTCCCAGAGGAATAAAAGCAATTGGGGAGCTGGCCTTTGCCAGAAGCGCTCTGACATCGGTACAGATTCCGGCCGGTGTGGAAAGAATCGGAAACGGCGCTTTTTACCATTGCGATAATCTGGCATCTGTGTCGATTCCCTCCACTGTAACGGAGATTGAGCCGGATGCTTTTAACTATACAAAGTGGATGGATAACTGGCGTACGGCGGATATTAATAATTTTCTTGTAGTGGGAGACGGTATTCTTTTGGCGTACAAAGGAAATTCCTCCCAGGTTACAATTCCTTCTAATGTAAAACGGATTGCATCGGGAGTATTTAAGGATCATGCAGAGATTTCACAGGTTACGATTCCCGAAAGTGTAAAGGTAATAGGCGAAGAAGCATTCATGAATTGTACAGGACTTATTAATATATCCGGCGGAAGCGCCATAACGGAGATTCGTGACAGAGCTTTTTACGGCTGTCCTATTGAAACGGTCAGAATCCCCGCAACGGTGGAGAAGGTAGGATTAATGGCCTTTGGCGGAACAAACGCTACCGACAGCATTGTGTTCCTAGGCAGCAAGATTCCCAAGGTGTCCTATGAAAAAAGTGCTACCCGTTTATCAAACGAGGATTACAGAAGCAGCTGCTTCGGGGATATTTCCGTGGCGGTTGTAAACGCAGACGTTGACCGGGATGATTTAAAGGATACGGTGTTAGACTGGAAACAGCCTGGTTTCCAGGGGCAGATATATGTTTTAAACAGCAATACAAAAGATCCCAAGGCGGAAATGATGGCGTCCACCCTTACCCTTGGCAAAACCCAAAAGCCTGATAACATTTTTGTATATGGAAAACGGTATCAGGTAACCACAACGGAAAAAACAAGCTATGCGGAGGAAACGTCCAGTGTGTCCGACAATTCCATTCAGGGGCTTATGGTAGTTGACCATGACAGCATAAATGGCAAAGATGTTGAAGTGTCGGCTAACGGCTCAACCGTGAATTTAAACGGATATCATTTTTATGTATCCAACCCGGGATTGGGAGAGTCGGATTTAAAGAAAAAGATAGAGAGCTATTACGGGACCGTAAATGATGACAATTATTTTGCTATGGATTTGTCGCTTTATGACCCTACGGATACGATACCCATTAAAAAGCTGGGTAAAAATTCCATTACGATTACCATGCCTGTACCGGCAAACCTTCTGGACAAAGAAATTTGTGTGATCAGCGGGGACGATAACGGAAATCCGGAAGTAACCTTCTGCACATGGCTGGAAAGGGATGGAAGGGAATATATATCCTTTGATGTGGAACATTTTTCTCCTTATGTACTTTACGGAGCGGAAGGAGAATTAAAGGACAGAATTGCCCAGAAGAGAAGCTTATCCTCTAATCTTTCCGGTTTGGATGATACGCCGGATACAGGAGACACTTTGGATGTTCGAATGATTCTGGTAGTGGGATTGACTGCATTAGGAGGATTTCTGCTGCTGTCAGGCTTTTTTAGGCCTGTAAGAGTCAGAAAAAAATCATAAGAAAAGATATAAAATCAATGACATAAGAAAAACTCCCGACATAATATAACAAAAACGGGAGTTTTTTTTATTGGACAGAGTAAGAGAACAGCTTCATATGAGCATGGCTTATAAAATGGGGCTGACAGGAAGAAATGTTAATGTGTGTGTTCTGGATACGGGAATCTTTCCTCATGTGGATTTTGAAGATAGATTATTGGATTTTGTTGATTTTACGAAGGGGGGAAGGGGCTGCTATGATGACAGCGGTCATGGGACCCATGTCTGCGGTATCTTAGCAGGCAGCGGCAGGGCCAGCGGCGGAAGATACCAGGGAATTGCCCCGGAAGCGGAGATTATCGTGGGGAAAATACTGGATGATAAAGGCAAAGGGAATGTTGAAGAGCTTTTTTCTTCATTGGAGTGGATTTTAAAATATAAAAGCAAGTACAAAATCAGAATTGTGAATATCTCCATAGGCATTCCTGAAAAAAGTGATTTTGTTGAAAATATGGAAAAAAGGACTCTTTTACGTGATTATATGGAAAAGCTTTATACAGAAGGCGTTCTGGTTGTTACTGCTGCGGGAAATTTTGGTCCTGCCAAAAACAGTCTGTCGATTCTGGGGGAAAGCACCCGGACGATTTGTGTAGGCTGCCATGACGGTAATATTTCTTTTCCTCACAGAAAGCGGTGTGAGAATTATTCCGGCAGAGGACCCAGCGTTTTTTCATTAAGAAAGCCGGATGTGGTAGCGCCGGGAACGGAAATTGTTTCCTGTTCCCATAGAAATGCCTTCGGTTATGTGAAAAAAAGCGGTACATCCATGGCATGTCCGATTGTCAGCGGCCTGGGAGCATTACTGATTGAAAGATATCCCCATATCCACGTTGATGAGCTGATGAACAGATTGAGAAGAGGAACCCTGGATTTGGGGGAAGCCTGGACCAAACAGGGGTATGGAATGATAGACGGAGAGAGAATATTCGGGAAAACCGTATCCTAATGCTTATTGACAGAAAAAATATGATTGTATACAATGATACAGGAGGATGGACTTAAAGGAGGATGCCTCATGAGCGATTACAATCTAAAAGAAGAGGTTACGGATAAGTATTCTCTGCGGGGCAGAGTTTTTCATAAAATCAGAGAGGACATTTTAAACGGAAAATATAAGGAAAATGATGAACTGAGAGAAGCGGCAATCGGGGAAGAGCTGGGAGTTTCCAGAACTCCGGTAAGAGAGGCCTTCAGACAACTGGAGCTGGAAGGACTGATTCGTATCGTGCCCAATAAAGGGGCGTATGTGACAGGCATTACCTCTAAAGATGTTGCGGATATTTACATGATCCGCTCTTTGCTGGAAGGCCTTTGCGCCAAGTGGGCTACAGAGAGGATTAGCCATGAACAGCTGGAGGAAATGGAAGAGAATGTGTATCTTTCAGAATTTCATGCAGAAAAAGGCCATACACAGCAGATTGCCGTTTTGGATAACCGCTTTCACGAAATTTTATACGAAGCCTGTGACAGCAAGATGCTGGAGCACTTGTTAAAGGATTTCCACCAATATGTGTATAGGGTCAGAAAGCAGACGCTGGCACAGGATTCCAGGGGAAATGCGTCAAATCATGAGCACAGGGAAATTATGGAAGCCATTAAAGCCCATGAAGGCGAACGGGCGGCGGAGCTTGCAAAGCTCCATATGCTGAAGGCCTATGAAAATATCCAGCAGAAGGGGCTGCTAAAATAAGGCAAATGGGCTATCAGTAACGTATAATAAAGAGAAGTAAAAATACAGGAAATCACTACATGCCGGATAACGGACAATATGAAAGAAAATAAACGGAGGACATGAGCAGATGGCAAAAATTGAGATGAAGACACCCCTTGTAGAGATGGACGGAGATGAAATGACCCGTATTCTCTGGAAAATGATTAAGGATGAGTTATTGCTTCCTTATATCGATTTAAAGACCGAATACTATGATTTAGGTCTTGCTTACAGAAATGAAACAGACGACAAGGTAACCATAGACAGTGCAAATGCCACAAAAAAATACGGCGTTGCGGTAAAATGTGCTACCATTACGCCTAATGCGGCACGTATGAGCGAATATAACTTAAAAGAAATGTGGAAAAGCCCTAACGGAACCATCAGGGCGGCTTTGGACGGAACGGTGTTCCGGACTCCCATTGTTGTAAAGGGAATCGAGCCTTGTGTCAGAAACTGGGAAAAGCCCATTACCCTTGCCCGCCACGCTTACGGGGACGTATATAAGAATACGGAAATCAAGGTGCCCGGTGCGGGAAAAGCCGAGCTGGTATTTACGGATGAAAACGGCAAAGAAACAAGAGAACTGATTCACAATTTTACAGGGGCAGGGATCATTCAGGGGATGCACAACACGGAGGAATCCATTGAAAGCTTTGCAAAGGCATGCTTTAATTATGCTTTGGATACCAAACAGGATTTGTGGTTTGCCACAAAGGATACCATTTCCAAAAAGTATGATCACACCTTTAAGGATATTTTCCAGGAAATCTTTGACAAAGAATACAAAGACAAATTTGACGCGGCGGGAATTGAATATTTCTATACCCTTATTGATGACGCCGTTGCCAGGGTTATGAAGGCAAAAGGCGGATTTATCTGGGCATGTAAAAATTATGACGGAGATGTTATGAGCGATATGGTAAGCAGCGCCTTCGGTTCTCTTGCCATGATGACTTCCGTACTTGTTTCTCCTTCCGGCGTTTATGAATATGAGGCGGCCCATGGAACGGTCCAGAGACATTATTATAAGCATTTAAAGGGAGAAGAGACCTCTACGAATTCCGTTGCAACCATTTTTGCATGGACGGGAGCTCTTCGCAAAAGAGGAGAACTGGACGGAATTCAGGAGCTTATGGAATTTGCGGACAAGCTGGAGCGGGCAACCATTACCACCATCGAGTCAGGCAGAATGACAAAAGATTTGGCATTGATAACCTCCTTAAAAGATGTTACAGTACTGAATAGTGAAAGCTTTATTAAGGAAATCAGAAAAACGTTAGAGGAAATGTAATTGTTATGGATTTTATATCTGTAGCTTATCTTGGCTTTTTAGGAATCTTGATCATTTTGTATTATGTGATACCCAAAAACAGGCAGTGGGTTCTGCTGCTTGTTTTTGGTATCTTTTTTTATAGCTGTTTTTCCCTGAAAATGTGGATTTTCCTACTGTTCACAGCAATTACCACCTATTTGTATGCCTTGTTTTTTTCCGGATCGAAAAAGTGGCTTTTGGGGATAACGGGCATGAATGTGCTGATCCTTTTGGGGCTTAAACTGTCGGCTTCGGGGCTTTCTTTTGTAAGGGGACTGGGAATTGAACGTTTTTCCATACTCTTGCCTGTGGGAATTTCCTTTTATACGCTGCAGACCATTGCATATATGGCGGATGTACATAAAGGCAGGACCAAGGCCCAGAAAAACTTTTTTAAATATCTTTTGTTTATTACTTTTTTTCCGCAGATTCTTCAGGGACCCATTCCCAGATATGAGGAATTAGGGGGGCAGTTGTATGAGGGAAAAGCTTTTAAAAGGGAAAATTTGAGAGACGGCGCATACCTGATTCTCTGGGGTTTTTTTCAGAAGATGGTTATAGCGGACCGGTGTAATATTGTTGTCAATGAAATATTTGGAAATTACACGGCCTACGACGGCCTTTATTTCTGGATAGGCGGCATTTTGTACAGTTTACAGCTGTATACGGATTTTGCAGGGTGTGTGGCAATTGCGTCGGGAAGCGCTAAAATGCTTGGGATTGAACTTGCCCAGAATTTTTCGCACCCTTATTTTGCTTTGTCCGTTAAGGATTTCTGGCGTAGATGGCATATTTCCTTAAGCCGGTTTTTAAAGGACTATCTTTATATTCCCTTAGGAGGAAACAGAAAAGGAAAGTTTAGAAAATACATAAATCTTATGCTGACGTTTTTCATTAGCGGTATCTGGCATGGAATCGGCACCCATTTTCTTTTGTGGGGGCTTTTGCACGGTTTTTACCAGGTTATGGGAGATGTGCTTGTGCCTGTTAAAAAAGGACTTTTGAAAATAACGGGAATGGAAAAGGGAAGTTTTGCCCATCGTTTTTTCAGCAGGCTTTTTACCTGCTTTTTAGTTATGGCGGCGTGGATTTTTTTCCGGGCGGAAAGCGCCTCCAAAGCAGTTTACATGGTCTGCCATATGTTTATGAAATGGAATCCTTGGATTTTATTCTCCGGCCAGCTCTATGCCCTTGGTCTGGCGGAGGAGGAATGGCTTTTGTTAGTTTTGTGTGTGATTCTTTTGATCATAGTGGGCGTACTTCATGAAAAGGGAGTCCGTGTCAGGAAAAGCTTTGGAAAGCAGCCTTTGGTTTTCAGATGGCTTGTATTGTTTACGGGAATCTTTGTGATTCTCATAGCCGGAATTTACGGGCCGGGATATGATTCTGCACAGTTTATTTACGGAGGGTTTTAAATGAAAAAGTGGAGTGCCCTTATAAAGTGCATAGTGTTTCTTTGTATTTTTGTCTTGTTGTTCGTGTATGTACAGGAGCTTCTCAGGGATAAATGGGCAGAAGGGGAGTACAATGTGACTACCAAGGTCAGGGGGTTTTATGAGGAAGAGGAAAATACCCTTGATGTGGTTTTTATAGGCTCCAGTCAGATGTATGCGGACATGGCGCCGGCAGTGTTGTTTCATGAATACGGCATTACCTCTTATGATTTCTGTGCCAATGAGCAGCCCATGTGGATTTCTTATTATTATATTAAAGAAGCCTTGAAGCGTCAGACGCCTAAGGTTATTGTTCTGGACGTATTTACCGTATACGGAGAAGATTATGAGGAGGAAGGCGTTACCCATATCAATCTGGATGATCTGCCCATGTCCTTTAATAAAATCGCAGCCATTTGCAACAGCGTGCCCGTAGGAATGCGCTATTCTTTTTTCTTCCCTTTGGCAAAGTATCATAATACATGGACAAATTTTTATGAAGGAAAGGCGGAACTGGCATTTTATCATGAAAGAGATCCCTACAGGGGATATTCCCCTTTTGTTTTTGCTGCGGATTATGAAGAAGGGGCCAAGGCGGAGGTAGTAAACCAGATGGAGTCGGAACCCATACCGGAGCGTGCCGAAACCTGGCTTCGTAAAATCATTGCCCTTTGCGAGGAGGAAAATATACCTCTTGTATTGATCAAAACGCCTAACGGGAATGCGGAAAGGCAGAAATTATATAACAGTGTTTCGGCGCTTGCAGAGGAAACAGGCACGCCTTTTTTGAATATGAATGTGCTGTTGGACGGACAGGCCCACGTTAATGTATTACAGGCGGAAAAAATATCCCTGTTAATGGGAGAATATCTTATTGCCAATTATGAGTTTGAGGACAAAAGGGAGAATCCCGAGTATGCATCGTGGGCGGAGGATGCAGAATTGTTTTACAGGCAAAAGGCCAAGTGCCGGCTGATTAGCGCTCAAACCTTTGAGGAGTATGTGTCTTTACTTGCCGACGATGATTATATTGTCTGCATCAGTGCAAAAAACAGCGGTGGACAGCCGTTTTCCACAGAAGATATTGCCTTGTTGAATGACAGCCTGCAATTGCGGTGTAAACTTGACGAAAACGCACAAGGAACTTATTGCGCAGTGATTGACGGCGGAATAGTCGTCTATGAGACTGAAATTGAAAACCAGAAAACATTGACGGAATCGGACGAGTTTACCCTGGAGGCTTCCGGCCTGAATATCTGGGTGGCTTCTCCCGGGGCGCTGCCGGACAGGTCCGCTTATATTCAGATCAACGGAACTGATTTTTCCCTGGACTGCGACGGCTTGAATATTGCCGTTTATGATAAGGTCTTGGGAGAGCTGTTTGAAATGTCGGTTCTGGATCTAAATCAGGGAATGAATCCGGTAAGAAAATAATGAAACATATTGAGACGCATGTTAAAATATGCCCTTAAAATATTAAAATGTAAAAGCAGAAAAGATATATTAGAAGAAACGGAGCTGTAATATCATGATTTTATCATGTCACGAATTATCAAAATCCTTCAATGAGGAGCTTTTGTTCTCCCATTGTTCTTTTCATATAGAGGACCAGGAAAAAGCCGCTATTATCGGCAGCAACGGATGTGGAAAAACTACCCTGGTTCGTATGATCTTGGGAAAAGAGCCTTTGGATGACGGGCTTGTTACCTTTGCAAAGGACAAAACCATAGGCTACCTGGCACAGCATCAGGAGGATATGGATTTAAGCAAAACCATATATGAAGAGCTGCTTACAACAAAGGCTCATATCATACGCATGGAGGAAACGCTGCGAAAACTGGAAGAAAAAATGCATACCGTTCAGGATGAGGAAACCTTAAAGGAAATCATGGAACGCTATGAGACTCTTACCCACAGCTTTAAGCTGGAGAATGGTTTTACCTATAAAAGTGAAATTACCGGGGTTTTAAACGGACTGGGATTTTTGGAAGAGGAATTTGACAAACCGGTTTCTACCTTGTCGGGTGGGCAGAAGACCCGGGTGGCCTTGGGAAAAATTCTTTTGATGAGCCCGGATATCATTTTTCTGGATGAGCCTACCAACCATTTGGATATGGATTCCATACGCTGGCTGGAAAACTACCTGATCAATTATAAAGGTGCCGTAGTGCTGATTTCCCACGACCGGTATTTTTTAAATAAGATTGTAGGGAAGGTTATCGAAATTGATAATCATAAGGCAACTGTTTTTATGGGCAGTTACACGGACTATTCCCAAAAGAAGCAGATGCTTCGCAACAGCTTAATGCATGCTTATTTAAACCAGCAGCGGGAGATCAAACATCAGGAAGAGGTTATCGCCAAGTTAAAGTCCTTTAACAGGGAGAAATCCATCAGGCGGGCAGAAAGCCGGGAGAAGGCCTTAGCAAAAGTGGAGGTACTAGAAAAGCCTGTAGAGGATGTAAGACAGATGAATTTTACCCTGACGCCGTCCAAGCTTTCCGGCAATGATGTGCTGACTGTGGAAAATCTGGAAAAGACTTATGATGGAAATACTTTATTTACAGAATTGAATATGGAAATCAAACGGGGCGAGCATGTTGCCGTAATCGGAAGAAACGGAACGGGAAAGACTACCATTTTAAAAATTATCAATGACCTTGTTACGCCGGAAAACGGAGTGATCAGACTGGGTACAAATGTGGAAATCGGTTATTACGACCAAGAGCACCATGTGCTTCATCCTGAGAAGACGATCTTTGATGAAATATCCGATGATTACCCCGATCTGACGGGAACACAGATACGGAATACCCTGGCGGCTTTTCTCTTTACCGGGGATGATGTATTCAAAAAGATAGAATCCTTAAGCGGAGGGGAAAGAGGACGGGTCAGTCTGGCAAAATTAATGTTATCAACAGCTAACTTTTTGATTCTGGACGAGCCTACCAACCATTTGGACATTGCTTCTAAAGAGATATTGGAGCAGGCATTAAATCATTACGAAGGAACGGTTCTCTATGTGTCTCATGACCGTTACTTCATTAACCAGACAGCCCACCGTATTCTGGATTTGGAAGGCAAAAGACTGATTTCTTATTTGGGAAATTATGACTATTATCTGGAAAAACACGGGGATATTTATGCTTCCGGCAAGGGAGTGAAGATTCTTCAAAGCAGTAAAGAGAAGGGAAAACATTCAGAAGACGGTTTTTTAGCAGCCAAGAAGCAGGAGGGGCAAAGGGATGTTAGTGAAGGAAAGCTTAGCTGGCAGGAGCAAAAGGAAGCTCAGGCAAAGAGAAGAAAGCTGGAATCTGATTTGCGGAAGGCGGAATCGGAAATTGCGGATATGGAAGAAAGACTCTTAGAATTGGATACGGAAATGGCAAAGCCTAAGATTGCCACTGATGTGGCAGGGCTGACCAGGCTGTCAAGGGAAAGGGAAGAACTTTCAGAACGGTTAGAGGAATTGTATGAACGGTGGGAAAGGCTGTCCGAGGAAAAAGAGATACTCCAAAAGGAAGATAAATAAAGTAAATACAGGAAAGAGAGAAAAGAGAAGAAGAGGCAGGCAATAAATTTTTTGACATATTTTTAACAGAAGTTTATAATAAAAATATCTTTAATTTAGGGGGCACCGATGTGGAAGAAAAAGAAATTTCACAGGCTGTTATAAGCCGTCTGCCAAGATATTTCAGATATTTGGGAGAATTAAAGGATGGGGGTACCGAGCGGATATCCTCGCAGGAGCTAAGTGAAATCATGAAGGTAACCGCTTCCCAGATCCGGCAGGATTTTAACAACTTCGGCGGCTTTGGACAGCAGGGCTACGGGTATAATGTAGAATTTCTCTATACCGAAATCGGAAAGATTCTGGGACTTCACAAAAAGCACCACCTGGTTTTAATCGGAGCGGGAAATCTGGGGCAGGCTATTGCCAACTATATGAATTTTGAGAAAAGGGGCTTTATCATAAACGGCATTTTCGATATTAATAAAGACCTAATAGGCAAAAGAGTGCGGGATATTCCGGTGCGTCCCATGGAAGAACTGGAATCCTTTGTCAAAGAACACAACGTTGATATCGGCGTGCTTGCAATTCCCAAGGAGGCGGCGGCAGATGTGGCAAAAAGACTGGTAAAGTGCGGGATTCATGCGATCTGGAATTTTGCCCATATGGATTTAAATGTTCCAAAGGATGTCCTTGTTGAAAATGTTCATTTATCCGACAGTCTTATGAAGCTGTCCTATAATATCAACCGGTGCGGGAAGCCGGAAGACCATAAGTAAGAAAGGCAGTAAAGAGGAAGAACAATATGTAATATTTAAAATGATAAGTTGAATCATAAATAAAAGAACAATAAGCGGTAGTAAGAAGGTGGGTTTATGGCAAAAAATGAAGAGGATTTTAAGGAAGCCATAGCGGGAAAAAAGCTTCCCATACTGACTCTTGATAACAAGTGGCACAGACTTTTTACCCAGAATAATCAGGACAAAGAAACGAAGAAGCTGGTTGAAAAATTAAATGACCTGGTTGCCAGACAGGGAGGACTTAATCACGAGATTAAGGATATTAAAAAGCTGAAAACCAAGCTGATGAATGAAATCGTCTCCGGTATGGACGGGAAAAGCCTGACCCCCAAGGATATGGAGGATCATAAGCGGCTGATCAATGAATGCAACGAAAAAATTGATGCCTGTCAGGACGAACTTCTGGATCTGCCAAGGGAAATCGATCAGGTAAATTACCGGCTCATGCTCCGTACCATGGCAATCTGTTATGAGGTTATCCAGAATAATACGGAAGAAATCATCAGTATAGGGGAATGGATCAGTCAGATTCGGGTAGAGTTGAAAAAAAATGTTATCAGAAGGCAGGAAAGGGAACATATGAACAAGGAATTGTATTCCTATATGCATGATATTTTCGGGCCGGATGTAATCGACATTTTTGATATGAAGTATAATCCGGGAGAAAATCCGTTAAATCATTCATCCGATAACAAATCGGAAAAAAATACGTAATGAAAAAATGCCAACGGTCAAAGCGTTTGCCGGAATCAGAAGGTTAACGGGCGGCTTTGACAAGAAAGGAGTCTGCCTTGAAATATGTTGTAACAGCAGCCGAAATGCAGTCGGCAGATTATTATACATCCGATAATCTTGGGCTACCGTCTACTGTATTAATGGAGCGTGCCGCTTTGGCGGCGGCCGATGAAATCTGCAGTCGGTTTCATACGGGGAAAACGCCTGTCAGGGTTTGTATCGTATGCGGAACAGGCAATAACGGCGGGGATGGCTTTGCTTTGGGACGCATTTTAAATGAACGGGGATATTTCGTTCATTTTTTTATGGCGGGAGATGAGGAAAAAGCTTCCAAGGCCAATGAGCTTCAAAGGAAAATCCTTTCTAATCTGGGACTTGTAGTTAGCACGGGGCAACCCGTAGAGGAATATGATATTATAGTGGATGCCATATTCGGTACAGGGCTTCGCAGGAATATAGAAGGCGTTTATATGGAATTAATAAAATCGCTAAATGAAAGGAAAGGGTTTAAAATAGCTCTGGATATTCCTTCGGGAATCTGCGCGGACTCCGGCAAGGAGCTGGGCTGTGCTTTCCGGGCTGATTTGACAGTTACCTTTGGCTTCTATAAATGGGGACAGCTGTTATATCCGGGTAAATCCTTCTGCGGGGAAGTTGTCTGCCGGGATATCGGAATCACGAAAAAGTCCTTTAACGGCCGTTCACCCATGGGCAGAATGCCCGAAAAAGAGGATATGGCATTGCTCCCGAAACGCATTCCCCACAGCCATAAAGGCACCTATAAAAGGGCCGGTATCATTGCCGGGTCCGAGAAAATGGGCGGTGCGGCGGTTTTATGTACTGCGGCGGCAATCAAGACGGGAGTGGGTTACGTAAAGGTTATGAGTCATTTTTCCAACAGGGACTTGATTTTGTCCCGTACGCCGGAGGCTTTGGTTCACATTTACGGAGATTACACTGCCCATCCTACGGAAATGCTGAGAGACTGCAGTGCCGTTGCAATGGGGCCGGGCGTAGGCGTTTCGGAAGAGACGAAGGGATTGCTGGAAGCGGTTTTTGAGAAATGCCGTTCCAACCTGATTCTGGATGCGGACGCCATTAACCTTCTGGCAAAGTATCCTTCCTTAAAAGAACAACTAAAGAACTATACCTCCAAAATAAAGGAAAAGGGCAAAAGAGTGATTTTAACGCCTCATAAAAGAGAATTTGGCAGGTTTTGCAGTATTTCTCCAAAGGAAAGCTTTGAAGCGGAGCACAAGAAGGCTTTGGAAACGGCAAAGGAATACGATATCGTCATTGTATTAAAGGATGCGGTAACGCGCATTTATACGCCGGAAGGAACGGTTTATGTCAATACTACCGGCAATCCGGGGATGTCTACGGCTGGCAGCGGAGATGTGTTAACAGGAATCATCTGCGGGCTGGCGGCTCAGATGGAGGATCCTTCCCTGGCGGCCGTGCTTTCCGTTTATATTCACGGCTTATGCGGGGATTTTGCCGCAAAAGAGGGAAACCCTTATTCCATGACAGCCATGGACATGGGGGAAGCATTAAAATATGTATTAAAAGAAGAGGCTTAGGGCTAAAATGAAAAAGATAAATCATTATGACAGGGTACGGGCGGATATCGATCTGGATGCCGTGGTTTACAACTTGGAACAGATGCATCAGAATTTAAAGCCGGAAACGAAGATAATGGGCGTGATCAAAACAGACGCCTACGGGCATGGAGCGGTACAGATAGGACGGGAATTAGAAAGGCTTCCTTATGTTTTCGGTATGGCGGCCGCCACTGCCGAGGAAGCGCTTATTTTAAGGGAATGCGGGATCAAAAAGCCTGTTCTGGTACTGGGTTACGTATTTCCTTATGCCTATGAAGAGCTTATAAAAAATGAAGTGAGAATGACCGTTTTCCGTAAGGATATGATAGAGGAAATCAATGAGTGTGCCGGAAGAACGGGAAAGAAAGCAATCGTACATATTAAAGTGGATACGGCTATGAGCAGAATCGGCGTAAAGCCTGATGAAAGCGGCCTTTCCTTTGTCAGGGAATGCCTTTCAATGAAGAATATCACTGTTGAAGGAGTTTTTACCCATTTTGCAAAGGCGGATGAAAAGGATAAGAAAGCGGTACGCACACAGCTTTCGGCTTTTCAGTCCTTTCTGGATTTATCGGATGAAGAAACGGGATATGATTTCCCCATCCGGCATTGTTCTAACAGTGCGGGGATCGTAGAATTAAAGGATGCCAATATGGATATGGTCAGGGCAGGAATTACTCTTTACGGCCTGTGGCCTTCTGAGGAAGTGTCTAGGGATATCATTTCCTTAAAGCCCGTATTATCGCTAAAAAGTCATATTGTGTATGTAAAAGAAATCTCCAAGGGAACCTGTGTAAGCTATGGCGGAACTTTTCAGGCAAAAGATGATATGCGTATTGCAACCATTCCCGTAGGATACGGGGACGGCTACCCCAGGAGTCTTTCCAATAAGGGAAGCGTGCTGATTCAGGGAAAGCGGGCGGCTGTCCTAGGCAGGGTATGTATGGATCAGTTTATGGTGGATGTAACAGACATCCCTGCTGCAAAAGAGGGGGATGAGGTTACCCTGATCGGCAGGGACGGGGAAGCTATCATAACCATGGAAGAGCTGGGAGCTTTGAGCGGCAGATTCAATTATGAACTGGCCTGTGATTTGGGGAAAAGGATTCCAAGAGTCTTTTACAGGAAGGGAAAGATAATGGATACCAAGGATTACTATGAGGATTACAGATAAAAGTTAGTGCAAAATTGGCGGATAAAGTATTATCAAAAGGATTAAAAATAGAGGAATATCAGACATAAAATAAAAAAATTTCTCTTTGAAGGTATACAACCGTAAAAATGGGCAATACTCTTTGCAAATGTTGAAAGGGGTTGTATAAGACTTGAAACGAGGAGATGTCTATTACGCTGATTTAAGACCTGTGGTAGGATCGGAGCAGGGTGGAATAAGACCTGTTGTCATAGTGCAGAACGATGTGGGAAACCGTCACAGTCCGACTATTATTGTTGCTGCGGTAACTTCCCGGCTAAATAAAGCAAAGCTGCCTACCCATATTGAACTTTCCGCAGACAGATACCATATGGTAAAGGATTCGGTTATTTTGTTAGAGCAGCTTCGAACTATTGATAAATCCCGTCTGAAGGATAAAATATGCCATTTGGACGAAGACATTATGGGACGGGTGGATAAGGGCCTTAGAATCAGTCTGGAGCTTCATACATAAGAGCTTTGTTGACGAATGCCATACAAAATGATATATTCTAATTCATGGCGATAGAAATTTGTGTAAATCTAAATTCTATTGTCTGATATTTGTTAGAAGGAGAAAAAAAATGGATGATGCCATGTGGACTGTCAGCGTTCTTGCATTTTTATTTTTGCTGGCAGTCGAGGTAATATATTATGGATTTGGTTCGGCAATCCAGAATCTGAATCTGAATCAGCTTAAAGAGGAAGCGGAGGAGAAGGGCGGTAAAAAAAGCAGGCAGATTTTGCAGCTTGCGGAAAATCCGGAAAAATACATTAATACAGTACAGCTTCTGGTTACCTGCATCCAGCTGGTGGTAGGAGGATATTTTATCCGGGTGGTACAAAGCATGATTGACAGCCCCATAAGAAATCTTTTAGGAGGCAGGTACGAAACGGCGGTTAATATCATCAGTCTTTTGCTAAGCGGTTTTGTCATGTTATTTATTATTCTGACATTCGGCGTTATGGTTCCCAAAAAGCTGGGAATGAAATATGCAGGAGCATGGGCTTATACTTTTATCAGGCCCATTGTGTTAGTCAATAAGCTGTTAACGCCCACAACCGGGCTTATGAATATGACATCCACCCTGATCGTCAGGCTTTTAGGCGTAAAGCCCGGGGATGAGGAAGGAGATGTGACCGAGGAGGAAATCCTCTCCATGGTAAACGAGGGGCATGAACAGGGTGTTCTGCGGGCCTCCGAGGCAAAGATGATTTCCAATATTTTTGATTACTCCGATAAGGAAGCCAGGGATATTATGACCCACAGGGTCAATATTGTGGGAATTGACGGCAATGTTTCCTTAAAGGAGGCAGTAGACTTCATGCTATCCGAGGCAAACAGCAGATATCCGGTCTACATAGAAAATTTTGACCACATCATCGGAGTCATTCATTTAAAGGATGCCTGCCGGATGCTTGAAAACGGCAAGGATGGCGGAAGAGCCATTAAAAATATCAGGGGATTGATCAGGGAAGCCAGCTTTATTCCCGAAACCCGGAAGATTAACGTTTTGTTCAGAAGCATGCAGTCCATCAAATCCCATATGGTTCTTGTCATTGACGAATACGGGCAGACCTCGGGGCTTCTTACCATGGAAGACATTCTGGAAGAAATCGTGGGCAACATCTTTGACGAATACGATGCGGAAGAGGCGTTTATCGAGCAGAAGGGCGAGGACTGTTATGAGATTGACGGACTTACCCCCTTAGAGGAATTGGGGGAAGAACTGGAAATTGATTTTTCAGAGGAAGATTTTGAAACCTTAAACGGTCTGATGATTTCCCGGCTGGAAAGAATACCGGAAGATAACGAAGATTTCGATATGGATTACGGCGGCTATAATTTTAAGATTCTGGCTGTTGAAAATAAATTGATCAAAAGAGTCCTGGTTTCCAGGATACCAAAGAAACAGGAGGGAGAAAACTAATATGTCTGGACATTCAAAATTTGCCAACATTAAGCACAAAAAGGAGAAAAACGACGCTGCCAAAGGTAAAATCTTTACCATTATCGGAAGGGAAATTGCCGTTGCGGTAAAAGAAGGCGGTCCGGACCCTGCCAACAATTTTAAACTGGCACAGGTTATTGCCAAGGCAAAGGCCAACAATATGCCCAATGAAACCATTGAAAGAGGCATTAAGAAAGCGGCGGGCGCCGACGGGGCGGTTAATTACGAACAGGTCAGCTATGAAGGGTACGGCCCCAACGGAATCGCTATTATTGTAGACGCATTGACGGACAACAAAAACCGTACGGCAGCCGATGTGAGAAGCGCCTTTACCAAGGGCGGCGGAAGTATCGGTACGCCGGGCTGTGTTTCTTTTATGTTTGATAAAAAGGGTCAGATCATCATTGATAAGGAAGAAAGTGAACTGAACGGGGACGATTTGATGATGATGGCTTTGGATGCCGGAGCGGAGGACTTTTCGGAGGAAGAGGACAGCTTTGAAATTATTACCACGCCGGAGGATTTTCAGGCTGTATATGACGCTTTGGCGGCTGAAAAATTAAGCTTTGCATCAGCTGAGGTTACCATGATTCCCCAGAATTACGTGGAACTGACAGATGAAAATGCGATCAAACAGTTAAACCGTACCTTGGATCTGTTGGATGAAAACGATGATGTCCAGGCGGTTTATCATAATTGGGATGAATAAAGAAAATGGAGAATTGTATGAATATTCGGGAAGCTGTAGAAAAACTTTTTGAATATGAGGAAATGGGAAACCGCAGGTTTTCAAAAGAGACTTATGCGCCCTCCTTTGAAAAGTTTGAAAAAATTGCAGAGGACTTTGACGAAGTCCTTTATGCCAGGTATGAAGAACTCATAAAGAGCGGTGGCGAAGATGATGAGGAAACTTTGCGCAAAAAGGCGATAAATGAATTGTGCCAAAACGTGGCAGGGATACTGGTAACATACATTAAAGACAGTGAAGATGTCGGACTTTCCAAGGGAAAAAGGGAAGAACAGCAAAGGCTTCACAATGCTTTTATGGCGACCTATGTACTGCCTCATATTATGGAGATGAGAAATCCCTATTATAAGGAACTGGCAAAGGAAATCGAAAAAAGCTGGGCGTCGGCTTTTAAAAACAGCAAAATAAAGGCGGCCACTTTTGAAACCATTGCAAGCGGTTTTCAAAGAAAGTTTCTGGGATTCAGCATATAAAGGAGAGAGAAATGAATCAGAATTACAGCATTGAGACAAACTGTGTACAGGCAGGCTATGCGCCTAAAAACGGAGAAGCGAGAGTTCTGCCCATTTATCAGAGCACCACTTTCAAGTATGAGTCTACAGAGCAGATGGGACGTTTATTTGATTTGGAGGAAAACGGCTATTTTTATACCAGATTGCAGAATCCCACCAACGATGCGGTGGCGGCCAAAATCTGCGCTTTGGAAGGCGGAGCGGCGGCAATGCTGACCTCTTCGGGACAGGCTGCAAATTATTATGCGGTATTTAACATTTGTGAAGCCGGACAGCATGTGATCATGTCGTCAACGGTTTACGGCGGCACCTTTAACCTGTTGATGGTTACTATGAAAAGAATGGGAATTGAATGCACGGTCATAGACCCGGATTGCAGCGAGGAAGAATTAAACGCTGTATTTAAGGAGAATACCAGATGCGTGCTTGCGGAATCCATTGCCAATCCTGCTTTGGTTGTCCTGGATTTTGAAAAATTTGCAAAGGCGGCCCATGCCCACGGCGTTCCCCTGATTGTGGATAATACCTTCCCTACACCCATTAACTGCAGGCCCTTTGAGTTTGGTGTGGATATTGTAACCCACTCCACGACCAAATATATGGACGGACATGCCATGGCAGTAGGCGGATGTATTGTAGATTCCGGCAATTTTGACTGGACAAAATATCCTGATAAATTTCCGGGGCTGTGTACTCCCGATGAGTCCTATCACGGAGTTGTTTATACAGAGCGGTTTGGTAAGGCTGCATATATTACCAAGGCAACCGCGCAGCTTATGAGGGATTTGGGTTCCATCCAGTCGCCCCAGAATGCTTTTTTATTAAATGTGGGGCTGGAAACCTTGCATTTACGTGTGCCCAGACATTGTGAAAATGCACAGAGGGTTGCAGAGTTTTTAGAGAATCATGAAAAGGTAGCATGGGTAAATTATCCCGGCTTAAAGAGCAACAAATATTATGAGCTGGCGCAGAAATATATGCCCAACGGAAGCTGCGGCGTGATTTCCTTTGCCTTAAAAGGGAGCAAGGAGGATGCGGTACATTTTATGGACAGCCTTAAGTTAGCGGCAATTGTCACTCATGTAGCGGATGCCAGAACCTGTGTGCTGCACCCGGCAAGCCATACCCACAGGCAGATGAATGAGGAGCAGCTAAAGGAAGCAGGAGTAGATCCGGGCATGATTCGGTTATCTGTGGGAATTGAAAACGCAGACGATATTATTGCTGATTTAAGTCAGGCGATTGATAAGATATAGAATACGGAGGAGGGCTATGGACAGACTGGCGCTGGTTGTTCCCTGCTATAATGAGGAAGCGGTTCTGGAAATTTCCGCAAAGGAATTAAAAAGGGTTTTAAGCGACTTAATCGAAAAAAAGAAAATTGCAAAGGACAGCTTTGTTTTGTTTGTCAACGACGGAAGTAAAGACAGGACATGGGAGCTGATCGAAAAAGAACATAGGGAAAGTCCTTTCATCTGCGGCTTGAAATTAGCGGGCAATGTGGGGCATCAGTTTGCCCTTACGGCAGGTCTTTTGGCGGCAAAGGATCTAAGCGACGTTACCATATCCATCGACGCTGATTTACAGGATGATACAGCCGTTATAGAAGAAATGATAGATAAATTCCATGAGGGAAAGGATATTGTTTACGGCGTGCGCAATGACAGGAAACATGATTCCTTTTTTAAACGGACTACAGCCCAGGGCTTTTATAAAGTAATGGCTGCCATGGGAGTAAAGACCGTTTACAATCATGCTGATTTCCGCCTGATGAGTAAGCGGGCGGTGGAACAGTTTTCCAGATATGAGGAAACTAATCTGTTCTTACGGGGAATGATGCCTTTAATCGGATATGAAACGGATAATGTTTATTATGAGCGGAAGGAACGTGTGGCAGGAGAGAGCAAATACCCCTTAAAAAAGATGCTGGCTCTTGCATGGAATGGCATTACTTCCTTTTCCGTCAAACCCATCAGCCTTATTACGGCGCTGGGCTTTGTGATTATGATATTGAGCATATGTGCAGCGGTTTATGCTTTTGCCTCCTATTTCATGGGAACAGTTTCGCCGGGATGGACTTCCCTGATTTTGTCCGTCTGGTTTTTGGGCGGACTGCAGTTAATTGCCATCGGATTGATCGGGCAGTATATCGGAAAGATTTATATAGAGGTAAAGCACCGGCCCAGATATAATGTGGAAAAGCTGTTGACTCACGAAGAAAAACAGCAGGAAGACCAATAGAAGCAGGGAGGATGGAAGCATGGATGTGAAAAATATGCAAACGGAGGGAAACGGAACGGAAAAAAAGACCAATTTTATTCCCAATCCTTTACCTGTGCCGAAAAGGCATACCAAACGGGAAATGGGCTATGACCATGAGATTTCCCCGGATAAAATGCATTATGATGTAGAAATTCATCCAGGGGATGACTTTGATCTATAAGAAGAAAGAAAAGCGGGACGGCAGGTTATTGATTCATATCAATCCGGCCGTCCTCAATTATTTCTTTTGCTCCCATTTTACGAAACAGGCTGCGGACGGCGCTATCATTACAAAGCGCCCGTCTGCAATTTCAGGTTGTGTTTCCCGTATCATAATAAATAAAAGAATGCACATACTATAAGGAAATTTCAAAATATCAGCATTGAAAGGAGCTTTGGTATGGGAGAGAAGACGTCACAGGAAGCCTTGGAAAAGGAACGGGATGCGGAAGCTAAAATTGAAAAAACGGGGCAGGCAGATCTGAATGAAAATGAACAGCAGCATAAAATCCATATGATTTCCATTATCGGGGAAGTAGAGGGACATGATATTTTGGGAAGCAGCACCAAGGCCACAAAATATGAGCATATTCTGCCGGAGCTTGCCAGAATTGAAGACAACAAGGAGGTGGACGGGCTTTTGATTTTATTGAATACCATGGGCGGAGACGTGGAGGCAGGGCTTGCCATTGCGGAAATGATTTCTTCTTTAAGTAAGCCCACGGTTTCCCTCGTTTTGGGCGGCAGTCATTCCATCGGGGTTCCGATAGCGGTAAGCACGGATTATTCTTTTATTGTACCTACGGGAACGATGGTCATTCATCCTGTAAGACTGAACGGTATGGTAATCGGAGTAGCCCAGACCTTTGATTATTTTAAGCAGATACAGGATCGAATCAGTCAATTTGTCACAGGTCACTGCAATATCAGCGAAAAACGTTTTCTGGAGCTGATGATGGAGACCAAGGTATTGACAAAAGATGTGGGAAGCATTCTTGTGGGAAAAGAAGCGGTCAAGGAGGGAATCATCGACCAGGTAGGAGGAATTCGGGACGCATTGAAGAAACTCCATAAACTTATTGAGAAAAAAGGGAAATAATGATATACTATTATCGGTGTGCCTTGATGTGAGGCAAAGATATGGAGGTTTTACTATGGCTCAGACAAGAGGTCGGAAGACTTCTTCTAAGAGAAAAACAAACGGCAGAGGAAAATCGGGAAGCAGGACTTCAAACCGATATGAGAATACGGTTATTGACGAGGTACTCTTTCTGATTTCGCTGGCGGTTACGATATTGCTTTTTTTATGCAATTTTCATTTAATCGGTTCCGTAGGGGATAAATTAAGTAAGGTCATGTTCGGGCTTTTCGGCTATATGGCATATGTTGCGCCGATACTGCTGTTTCTGGCAGTTTATTTCGGGATTTCCAATCTGGGTAATCATGTGGCGTCCATTAAGCTTATGTCGGGTATCATCTTTTTTTCCATGTGTTGTGTTCTTTTTACTTTAACAGGCGGTATAGACAATGTGGGAAGCAGCTTTAAGACTTATTATAGTTTTTCGTCGGAGGCCCATAAAGGCGGCGGCGTGATCGGCGGCTTTTTGGGAAAGGGAATGCAGGGGCTCTTAGGGCTTGCAGGCACAATCATCATTATGATTGTTTTAATGATCGTATGTCTTGTTTTAATGACGGAGCGTTCCTTTCTGGCAGGAATCAAAAGAAGCGGCGAAGCGGTGATCCATGATGTGGACCGCAGGAAAGAGCTTGCAAGAGAACGTATGGAAAAGCAGGCGGTAAGAAGAGAAGAACGGGAAGTCATAAGAAATACAAAGAAAAAAGAAGCGGAGGAAAATAAACTCCGCATGAATAAAAAGGCGTCGGGAGTGGCTTCTGTTTCCCAGCTGACCTTAAAAGAAGAGGAAAAACCGGTAAAGGCGCCTGCTCCTGCCGCCTCCGTAATGGGGGACGAAGAAGGCGAAAAACTGGCATTGGAGGCTTTATCCAAAATCCGAATCAGGGGAATTGACGATACAAAACAGACTCCCAATGCAGGAGAGCGGGTCTTTGGACAGGAAATCGGACAGAATCCTATAACTGTAGGGAAAAAGAATAAAAATAAAGCTGAAAGCGTGCAGGCAGCGGAAGCACCCGTTATGAAGCCGGGAACCAATACGGCACAGAAAACAAATACGATGTCTGCCGCAAAGGTAATGCCGGAAATAAAGCCTGCGCCGGAGATGAAAGAAAATAAAGCGGGATTATCCAAAGAGAACGGGAATATTTCGGATGATATAAAAACGGCGGCAGTAAAGCCCCAAAGGGAGTATAAGCTGCCACCTCTTAATCTGTTAAACAAGGGCAGCCGGAAGGCTAATACGGATAACGGACAAAAACTTAGGGAAACCGCTCTCAGACTTCAACAGACTTTACATACATTCGGCGTTAATGTTACTGTAACGGATATCAGCCAGGGACCGGCGGTTACCAGATATGAGCTTCAGCCCGAGGTGGGAGTGAAGGTAAGTAAAATTGTGAATCTGGCAGATGATATCAAGTTAAATCTGGCAGCTACAGACATCCGTATTGAAGCGCCCATTCCGGGAAAGGCGGCTGTAGGTATTGAAGTGCCCAACAGCGAAAACAGCGCCGTAGCATTAAGGGATTTGCTGGAATCCGATGAATTCCAGAATTTTGATTCCAAACTGGCTTTTGCGGTAGGAAAGGATATCGGCGGTAAAACCGTGGTAACGGATATTGCCAAGATGCCGCATATGCTGATTGCAGGCTCTACCGGTTCGGGAAAGAGCGTTTGTATCAATACAATTATTATGAGCCTTTTGTACAAAGCCACTCCGGATGAGGTAAAGCTGATCATGGTTGATCCCAAGGTGGTGGAGTTAAGCGTATATAACGGCATTCCCCACTTAATGGTGCCGGTGGTTACAGACCCCAAAAAGGCGGCGGCGGCCCTGCATTGGGGCGTTGCGGAGATGACCGAGCGTTACAAAAAATTTGCGGATTTGAATGTCAGGGATTTAAAGGGATATAATAAAAAGGTTTCCGAGATGCGGGAAAACAACGGGCAGCCCATACCGGAGAAAATGCCACAGATTGTCATTATCGTAGATGAGCTGGCGGATTTGATGATGGTTGCACCGGGAGAGGTGGAAGAATCTATCTGCCGTCTGGCGCAGCTGGCAAGGGCGGCGGGAATTCATCTGATCATTGCCACTCAGAGGCCTTCCGTAGATGTTATTACCGGCCTGATCAAGGCGAATATGCCAAGCCGTGTTGCCTTTGCGGTATCCTCCGGCGTGGATTCCCGTACCATTCTGGATATGAACGGAGCGGAAAAGCTTTTGGGAAAAGGGGATATGCTCTTTTATCCTCAGGGAATGTCAAAGCCTTCCAGAGTACAGGGAGCCTTTGTATCCGATAAGGAAGTGTCGGAGGTTGTGGAATTTATTAAGTCCCAATGCATTGACAGCGGCATTCCTTCCGATATAGAGGAAAAAATTGCGGCCATGAGTACGGCAGGAAACGGAAGCGGCTTTACCAACGACGCTTCGGAAAGAGATTCCTATTTTGCCGATGCAGGCAAATTTATCATCGAAAAAGAGAAAGCGTCTATCGGCATGCTGCAAAGAGTGTTCAAAATCGGATTTAACAGAGCAGCCAGGATAATGGATCAGTTGGAGGAAGCCGGCGTAGTAGGTCCCGAGGAGGGCACGAAGCCCCGCAGGGTGCTTATTACCGAGGAGCAGTTTGAACAGATACTGGAAGAAATGTAAAACAGATTGGTGCAGGAGGATAAGGTCATGAAAACAGATATTGAAATTGCCCAGGAAGCGGTTATGGAGCCTATTGCCAATGTGGCGGAAAGGCTTGGATTAACAGAAGATAGTCTGGAATTATATGGTAAATACAAGGCGAAGATTTCCGACGCTTATTTAAAATCCATTGAGAACAATCCCATGGGAAAGCTGATTCTCATAACGGCAATCAATCCTACACCGGCAGGAGAGGGAAAGACAACAGTCAGCACCGGATTGGGGCAGGCCTTCGGCAGGTTAAACAAAAAGGCAGTACTGGCCTTGAGAGAGCCGTCTTTAGGACCCTGCTTTGGCATAAAAGGAGGTGCGGCAGGAGGCGGCTATTCCCAGGTAGTTCCCATGGAGGATTTGAACCTTCATTTTACGGGAGATTTCCACGCCATTACTTCCGCAAACAATCTGCTTGCCGCATTATTGGATAATCATATCCAACAGGGGAACGAGCTTCAGATTGATACCAGGCAGGTTGTCTGGAAGCGCTGTCTGGATATGAATGACAGAGTATTGAGAAATGTTGTGGTGGGATTGGGAAATAAAACCGACGGCGTGGTACGGGAAGACCATTTTGTCATAACCGTGGCGTCGGAAATTATGGCGGTTTTATGTCTTGCCGAGGATATGGAGGATTTAAAGAAACGGCTTGCCCGCATTATCGTTGCATATGATATGAATGGGAAACCTGTAACTGCCAGGGATTTAAATGCCGTAGGCGCAATGGCGGCCTTATTAAAGGATGCTATGCTTCCCAATATGGTTCAGACCTTAGAGCATACTCCTGTTTTGGTTCATGGTGGGCCTTTTGCCAATATTGCTCATGGCTGTAACAGCGTGCGTGCTACAAAGACTGCTTTAAAAATGGCGGATTACTGTATTACAGAGGCGGGGTTTGGCGCGGATTTGGGCGCGGAGAAATTTTTTGACATTAAATGCCGGCTTTCCGGCCTAAAACCGGATGCAGTCGTGCTTGTTGCAACCGTCCGTGCATTGAAATATAACGGAGGAGTGGCAAAAGCAAATTTAAATGAGAAAAATATGGAAGCTTTGGAAAAGGGCATTGCCAATCTGGAGAAGCATATAGAAAATCTGCAAAAATACGGCGTTCCCGTTGTAGTTACTTTAAACTCCTTTATTACGGATACGAAAGAGGAGCTTGCTTTTGTAGAAGATTTCTGCCATGAAAGAAACTGCGAGTTTGCCCTGTGCGAGGTGTGGGAAAAAGGCGGAGAAGGCGGTATCAGCCTTGCCAAAAAGGTATTGGAAACCTTAGAACAGAAGGAAAGTTTATTTACTCCGCTCTATAAGGATGAACTGCCCTTAAAGGAAAAAATTGAAACCGTGGCCAGGGAAATTTACGGAGCGAAGGGTGTTAATTTTGCGCCGGCAGCTTTAAAACAGCTTCAAAAGCTGACAGATTTAGGCTTTGGAAAGCTTCCTGTCTGTATGGCAAAAACTCAGTATTCCTTGTCGGATGATCCGGTTCTTTTAGGACGACCGGACAATTTTGAAATCAATGTGCGAGAGGTTTATGTTTCGGCGGGAGCGGGGTTTGTAGTGGTGCTGACAGGCGCGGTCATGACTATGCCGGGACTTCCGGGGAAACCGGCGGCCTTTTCTATTGATGTAAATAAAGATGGACAAATCACAGGATTGTTTTGATAAAAAAGTAAATAAAGATGGGCAAATCACAGGATTGTTTTAGTATAAAAGTAAATAAAGTGAGGATGAGCTATGGCACGGATAATAGATGGAAAAATGATTTCAACCATAATCAAGGATGAATGCAGGGAAAAGGCGGCAGCCTTAAAAAAACAGGGCAGAGAGGTCTGTCTTGCAGTGATACAGGTGGGAAGCGATCCCGCCAGCAGCGTGTATGTCAACAACAAGAAAAAGGCATGCGCATATATCGGAATCAATTCGCTGTCCTATGAACTTGAGGAAAAAACTACACAGGAGGAATTGATTGAGCTGATAGCAAAGCTGAATGAAAGAAAAGACGTAAACGGTATTTTGGTGCAGCTTCCTCTTCCAAAGCATATAGATGAAAATGCCGTTATCAAAGCCATTGATCCGAAAAAGGATGTGGACGGTTTTCATCCCCAGAGCGTAGGGGCCCTATGTATCGGTCAACCGGGGTTCGTATCCTGCACCCCTGCAGGCATTATAGAGTTGTTAAAGCGTTCCGATGTGGATATCTGTGGAAAAAGATGCGTGATTATCGGCAGAAGCAATATCGTTGGAAAGCCTATGGCGCTTTTAATGCTTCGGGAAAACGCCACGGTAACCATTGCCCATTCCAAAACCGACGATTTAAGGGAAGTGTGTAAACGGGCGGATATTTTAATTGTAGCCATGGGAAAACCTAAGTTTATAGATGCGTCCTATGTAAAAGAAGGGGCGGTGGTCATTGATGTGGGAATCCACAGAAATGAAAATAACAAGCTGTGCGGAGATGTGGAGTTTGAATCCGTGTCAAAGCAAGCATCGGCAATTACGCCCGTTCCCGGCGGCGTTGGTCCCATGACCATCGCCATGCTGATGAAAAACTGCGTTGATAGTATAGAACTTCAATAATCAGGAGTGAGTTTATGAAATGTCCACATTGTGGCGGCGACATGCGCCAGGAACAGATTTTCTGTGAGAAATGCGGAAAAGAAAGACTTCTGGTACCGGTGTTTGAACCTGAGATTGAGGAGCGCGTGGCGGAGTCCATGTCAACGATCGTACAGGATTTAGCTCCGGATGAACATGCAGACGAAAAAGAAACAGAACAATCAAATACAGAAATCTCTTCAGAAAAGGAAAACGGAAAAATACATAAGGAAGCGCTCAAAGAAAATTCCCGCCACGGATTCCGACAACTGGGTCTTTTTGCCCTGGCGATCATGCTTCTTATAGGCGTTATTTCCACATTTTCCGTTTACTTCTATGTGTATATGGAAAACAGTTATGAATATCAGTATGGGAAAGCCATGACGGCATTTGAAGAAGGCCGTTTTGAGGATGCTATGTCTTTGGCGGACAGATGTCTTGAACTGAATGAAAGCTCTATTGATGTGCGGATGCTGAAAATTCAGATTTATCAAAAACAAGGAATGACCGACAATGTGATTGACCGGTGCTTAGCTTTACTGAATATGGATCCTGAAAACCAGACAGCTTATGAAATTCTGATTTCTATTTATATAGAGCGGGAGGAATATCTGAAACTGAGCCGGCTTTTAGCGGAATGTCCGATACAGGCGCTTGCGGAGAAATACGGGGATTACAGGGCGGAGCCTCCGGAGTTTATTGAAGAAGAAGGAGTTTATTATAATCCTGTTTCTTTAAAGCTTTTAGCCGGAGGTACGGGAACCATTTATTATACCCTTGACGGAAGTATGCCAAGTAAATACAGTGACAGATATACAGCTCCCATAAAGCTGAATTCCGGTATATACCATGTTTCAGCGGTATATGTAAACAATTATGGCATTAGCAGCCAGATTGTCACTAAAACCTATGAGATTGAAAGCGGAATCGAACTTTCACCGAAGATTTCCGTAGATTCCGGCAGCTATGAGATTCCATACATAATAAAGGTTAGTGTACCGGACGAAGAATGTACCGTGTATTATACCACAGACGGGGAGGACCCCACTATGGACAGTAACCGTTATTCCATGCCTTTTCCCATGCCGCTCGGACATAGCGAATTCCGGTTTATGCTGGTGGATAAGGAAGGAAATGAAAGCGATGTGGTAAAAAGGGTTTATGACTGTAATCCGGCAGTGAATTTTACAACGGATCAGGCTTGTATCATATTAAAGCAGCATCTGATCGCCAGGGGAGAAATCCTGGACCTTGAGGGAAACTTGAACGGAACGGATGATACGAAGCAATATGTCTGCGACAGTGCCATGACTTCTGATGATGTGGTATATTACATTATTTATGAATATATCCAAAGCGCTTCCGGCACCATGATACGTTCCGGCAATATTTTTGCTTTTTCCGTGTCAGACGGCAGGATTTTGCGGGCGTCCATTTCGGGTAATGGATATTTATCCCTTTCGGAATTTTAGGCTGCCTATTGCCTTTTTATAATTTTTCGGATAATATTGATAGGATAGTGGAGTTTAACGAAAAATGTTGAACGAATCCAGTAGGAGGATAAAAATGTACAAAATTGTAAATGCAAAAGAGTTGACAACAAACATTTATCTTTTTGAAGTAGAGGCAAAAAGAGTTGCAAAATCCTGTATGCCGGGACAGTTTGTTATTGTCCGCATGGATGAGGATTCCGAGAGAATTCCTTTGACAATCAGCGATTATAACAGGGAAACGGGAACGGTTACCATTGTTGTTCAGACAATCGGCGCGGGAACCAATATGATGAAGAATTTGAAGACAGGAGATTCTTTTAAGGATTTTGTAGGTCCCTTGGGACAGCCTTCCGAGTTTGTTTATGAGGACTTGGACGCCTTGAAAAAGGAACGGATTATTTTTGTGGCGGGAGGACTGGGAACTGCCCCTGTATATCCCCAGGTAAAATGGCTTCATGAAAACGGCATTGACGCAGATGTTATTATCGGGGCAAAGACAAAGGATCTGCTTATATATGAAGAGGACATGAAAGCGGTTGCGGGTAATGTATATGTGACTACCGACGACGGCTCTTACGGAAGAAGCGGAATGGTTACCAAAACCTTACAGGATCTGGTAAAAGAAGAAGGAAAGACCTATACCAAATGCGTTGCCATCGGTCCCATGATCATGATGAAGTTTGTATGTGTGACCACAAAAGAGCTTGAGATTCCCACCATCGTATCCATGAACCCCATTATGGTAGACGGAACCGGAATGTGCGGCGCATGTCGTCTTACTGTAGGAGGCGAAGTGAAATTTGCCTGCGTTGACGGACCTGAATTTGATGGACATCTGGTGGATTTTGACCAGGCTATGAAGCGTCAGCAGATGTACAAAACAGAGGAAGGACGCGCAACGTTAAAATTACAGGAAGGCGATACACATCACGGCGGATGTGGAAACTGCGGAGGTGATAGATAATGGACGTATTAAATAAAATTCCCGTCAGGGAACAGGAACCAAAGGAAAGAGCTCATAATTTTGAAGAGGTATGTTTGGGCTATAATGAAGAAGAGGCAAAATGCGAAGCCTCCAGATGTATTAACTGTAAAAATGCACAGTGCATAAAGGGATGTCCCGTAGCGATTGATATTCCGGGATTTATTGCCCAGGTAAAGGAAGGCAACATTGAAAAAGCATATCAGATTATCAGTGAATCCAGCGCCCTTCCCGCTGTATGCGGCCGCGTATGTCCCCAGGAGAGCCAGTGCGAGGGAAAATGTATCAGGGGCATTAAGGGAGACCCTATTTCCATCGGTAAGTTGGAAAGATTTGTTGCCGATTGGGCAAGAGAGCATAATATTAAACCGGAAGGCGCTAAGGAATCCATGGGCAAAAAGGTTGCCGTGATCGGTTCCGGCCCGGCAGGACTTACCTGCGCAGGGGATTTGGCGAGAATGGGATACGACGTTACTATTTTTGAAGCGCTTCATGAAGCAGGCGGAGTGCTGGTTTACGGTATTCCTGAGTTCCGTCTTCCCAAGGATGATGTAGTAAAAAAAGAAATTGAAAACGTAAAGTCCTTAGGCGTTAAAATCGAAACGGATGTGGTAATCGGTAAATCCACGACCATAGACGAACTGATGGATGAAGAGGGCTTTGATGCGGTATTTATCGGTTCAGGCGCAGGACTTCCCAAGTTTATGGGGATTCCCGGCGAGCAGGCAAACGGTGTATTTTCCGCCAATGAATACCTGACCCGCTCCAACCTGATGAAGGCTTTTAAGGAGGATTCCAATACTCCGATCATGCGGGCTAAAAAGGTTGCTGTAGTAGGCGGCGGAAACGTGGCGATGGATGCGGCAAGAACAGCCTTAAGACTTGGCGCAGAGGTTCATGTTGTATACAGAAGAAGCGAGGAAGAGCTTCCCGCCCGTGTGGAAGAAGTACATCACGCAAAGGAAGAAGGCATTATTTTTGATTTATTGACCAATCCGGTAGAAATTCTGGTAAATGAAGACGGCTGGGTAAAAGGCATTAAATGCGTCAGAATGGAACTTGGAGAGCCTGACGCTTCCGGAAGAAGAAGGCCTGTGGAGGTTCCTGGCTCAGAATTTACCGTTGATGTGGATTGTGTGATCATGTCTCTCGGAACATCTCCCAATCCTTTGATTTCATCTACGACAGAAGGCTTAGAAGTCAATAAGTGGAAATGTATTGTTGCTGACGAAGAGTTTGGAAAAACCACGAAAGAAGGCGTTTACGCAGGCGGTGACGCAGTTACGGGAGCGGCTACGGTTATTCTTGCAATGGGTGCGGGAAAAGCGGCTGCAAAGGGCATTCACGAATATTTAAGCGGCAAATAAAGGAGTTTCTGTATTATGGTAAATCATTACGTGTTCTGGAATTTTAACGAGTCCCTGACAATAGAAGAACGGGATGAAGCGGGAAATAAAATAAAGGAGTTGTTAGAGGCTGTAGGAAAAGCAGTTCCGGGCGTTGTTTCCCTTGAAGTGCTCATCAATCAGTTAGAATCCTCTAACAGGGATGTAGCATTAATCTCCCGTTTTGAGAGCGTGGAGGCGTTAAATGCCTACCAGGTGCATCCTGAGCATGTCAAAGCAGCCAGCTATGTTGGAACCGTTACAACAAATCGGACCTGTTTCGATTTTGAAGAGTAGATAAGGAGGCCCGCAATGGCATTTTGTCCGGTATGTAAAAATGAATACAGGGAAGGCATTACCGTTTGTCACGACTGTAAGGTTCCGCTGGTGGAGGACTTAAACAGCGGTCCGGCTCCCGTTATTTACGGGGAAAGGGAACAGCTTGAGGAAATTTTGGAATTTTGCAAAGAAAAGAATTTAACCACCGGTTTTATTACCTACAATGAAGAAAGCGATTCCATCCAGCTGTATTTTGAAAGAGACGAGCTTGAAGAAGCCACCAAGGTTATCAGGGCCTTTTTTATGAAGAAGGAAATAGACCGTCTGGCCGTTATGGCGGGAATCGATCCCAAGGAAATGACGCCGGAAATGGCAAGAGAGCTTCAGCTTCAGGAAAGAAAAGAGCTGGAGGATATGCGGCGCGCAGAAAGAAGCCGGGGAATCGGCACCTCATATGTGGATAAAAGGTCAAAAGCCGCCGAATACAAATCAAGCAGCCTGGTTTTGTCATTTGTGGGAGGCATCGGAATTCTCTTCCTGATTCTTTTGTACGTAGGCGCGATTCCGGCGCTTAAGGGATGGCGGACCAATTACATGTTTATGGGCGTTATGTTTCTTCTTTTTCTCATTTTTGTCATAACCGGTTTTGTTACCTTTACGAAGGTAGGGGAAATTTTAGAAGAAGCGGATAAAGAAGAGGATTTCATCCGAAAAGTAAAAAATGTCATGGAGATCATATTGACAAAGGAAATTATTGAACAGGCTGTCGCTTCTTCCAATTCTGCCGTTGCGGTATCGGAAGAAGAGCTGTATTTCAAACGGATTGATTACATGGAAACCGTTTTAAAGGAAAAATATCCCGACATGGATTCCGACTTGTTTGAAAAGCTTCTGGATGAAAGATATTGTGAATTATATGAAAATAGCGAAGATAACGATAATTAGTGTGGGAAAAATAAAGGAAGCCTTTTACCAGGATGCAGTTGCAGAATACAGTAAAAGGCTTTCTGCCTATTGTAAACTGGAAATCAAAGAACTTCCCGATGAAAAGACCCCTGAGGGCGCTTCGGAGGAAACGGAAAATCTCATAAAGGAAAAAGAAGGAGCCCGGATTTTAAAGGCAATGGATGAAAAGGCTTGTTCCCTGGCTTTGGCTATAGAAGGGAAAAAGTATGATTCCCCCGGATTTGCCGGATATCTTGAAAGGCTGACTGTATCGGGCAAAAGCCATATTCAGTTTATCATAGGCGGTTCTTTAGGGCTTTCCAAAACGGTTCTTGATAAGGCGGACGGGAAAGTAAGCTTTTCGGATATGACATTTCCCCACCAGCTGATGCGGGTCATTTTGTTAGAGCAGATTTACAGGGGATTCCGCATTAATAACAATGAACCTTACCATAAATAAGGGAGAAAATAACAAACAGAAGATTCTGTTTGCAGCAATATTGCTTATGTTTTCAATAATGATGCTGGAGGTTTATGATCAAGAAAAAGATTGTACCGTGTTTACAGACGAGGTCGGACAGGATATTCCGGCAGGTGTTTTACTAAGCAAACTAAAAAAAGAACAGGTGGATGCAGGCGATTTACTGATGAATGGCGGGGAATAGAGGAATGAGAGAAAGCTACCAGGCAGCGGTTATTTCAGATACCCATGGTATTCTAAGAAATGAAGTGGTTGAAGTCATAAAGGGCTGCGATGTTATTTTACATGGCGGCGATTTTGACTGTAAAAAAGTGTTAGAAGACCTTGAACAGATGGGAAAGCTGTATGCCGTCAAGGGAAATAATGACTGGGATTTGGGAGATAAACTGCCGCCTTTTATGGATTTTACACTTTACGGCCTGCATTTTTATATGGTACACGATAAAAATGATATTCCCAAAAACCTTTCGGATATAGATGTCATGATTTACGGACATTCGCATAAATATGAAGAAAGGCATGAAAACGGACGGCTCATTTTAAATCCGGGTGGCTGCGGAAGGGAGCGGTTCAGACTTCCTTTGACCATGGCGGTTTTGGATATTTATCCAGCGTCAAGGGATGTAAAGGTAACCCGTATTGATATACCGGGAAGCAGGGATTCTGCCATCAAAGGAAAAATGCCTGCAAGGGATATGAAAAAGATCATATCCTCGGTTATAAAGGACATGGACAGAGGAAAAAAGATTGATGTGATAGTTGTAAGAAATAATATCAGCAGGGAGCTTGCGGAGCAAATCTGCAGGATTTATGTAACACATCCGGGAGTGAATGCAGATGGGATTTTAAATAAAATGGAAGCATCAAATCTTTTGTAAAAATCTTTGTCAGGTTGCCTGAACATACGTAGAAAAAAGGGGGAGAATGGGAAAGAAAGCACGAAAAAACAAAAATTTCCTTGACAGGAGACTTGCATATCCGTATAGTATTAAGTAGGTCAAAGGAGACAACGGATGAAACGGTTGTCTCTTTTTTATAGTATTGCCGTCCTTAAAGGGATTTTGGCAAGGTGTATGAGTTGGTATATACTAAAAAAGTAATAGAAAAAGCGAGAAATGAGAGGGAAAAGGTAATGGATAAGCTGAATGAAATTGTCAAGCTGGTGGATGACTTTGTCTGGGGACCGGTTATGCTGGTGCTGTTGGTAGGAACAGGAATTTTTCTGACCATCAGAACCGGATTTCTTCCATGGAGGAATCTTCCTTACGCAATTAAAAGCACTTTAAGCAAGGAAGCCAGGAAAACAGGACGGGGAGAAGGCGATGTTTCTCCGTTTTCGGCGTTGACAACGGCTCTGGCTGCAACCATAGGTACAGGCAACATTGTAGGTGTTGCAACCGCCATGGTAAGCGGAGGCCCCGGCGCTCTTGTGTGGATGTGGATATCTGCAGCCTTCGGACTGACTTCCAAATTCAGTGAATGTATGCTGGCAATCAAGTACAGGGAGAAAAATGAAAAGGGCGAGATGTCCGGAGGTCCCATGTATACCATGAAAAAGGCTATTAAATGGAAACCTCTTGGCGTTGTTTTAGGCTGGCTGTTTGCTCTCTTTGCAATCATGGCATCCTTTGGAATTGGAAATATGACCCAGGCAAATTCCATTTCTTCTTCCATGCTGGAAACATGGTCGGTGCCCACATGGGTTACGGGAGCTATTATTACCGTTCTTGCGCTGTTCATTATTGTAGGCGGAATTAAGACCATTTCCAAGGTATCTTCCGTAGTTGTGCCATTTATGGCCATATTCTATGTAGTAGGCGGTTTGGTTGTTATTGCCTTAAATTTCAAAAACATTCCTTCCGGAATTTCCCTGATCTTCCAGTGCGCTTTCAGCGCAAAGGCAATTTCCGGCGGTGTTCTGGGAACGATAACGGCATCCATGTTAAACGGTATGCGTTACGGTGTTGCAAGGGGGGTTTTCTCCAATGAAGCAGGTATGGGATCGGCTGCAATCACAGCGGCTGCAGCAACTACGGATCATCCTGTCCGTCAGGGTTATATCAATATGACAGGTACTTTTTGGGATACCATCGTAGTCTGCACCATTACGGGACTTACCATTGCAAGCTCCGGCGTATTAGGCAGTACAGATGCATCAGGAGAACTGATTACCGGTTCCGCCTTGACTATTTCCGCTTTTAGGACTGCATTAGGACCTGCAGGAGGCTGGCTGGTTACCGTAAGTATTGCGCTGTTTGCTTTTTCAACTATTTTAGGCTGGGAATATCATGGGGAAAAGGCTGTGGAATACATAATGGGCACCCATAAATTCAATATGGTTTACAGGATTATATTTTCACTGGTTATTTATGTAGGAGCTACGGCGACTCTGGATCTGGTATGGAACCTCTCAGACATCGCCAATGCACTGATGGCAATTCCCAACTTAATCTGCATGTTATTGCTAAGCGGCGAAATAGCAAAAGACATGAAAGACTTCCAGATTATCCTAAAGAACGAAGGAAAATAAAACAAATTAAAAAAATAGGCACCTTTACAGTGAAATTCCTGCAAAGGTACTTATTTTTTTATAAAAGATATGATAAAATGTGCGTGTAGGCAATGAGCACTGCGGATGTGAAGCATGCCTATAGATACAGGATAAAAGCCTGGCTGCAAAAAAGTACAATAGAGAATTATATGATTTAAGGTGAAGATTATGTCAGAATTAACATTTTCAGATGTGAAGGTTCATAACGAAATCGAATATTGTATTGTTCAGGATCCGGACATTAAGGTAAAAATTGAGCGCGCCTTTTTAAATAATCGGATTTCCTATTACGAAAAGTGGGAAGAGCCTTCCCTTTTCCGTAAGCTGTTTGGCGACGGCGCTTTGCGCTGTACCCTCTGCATTAACAGCATGCAGGCAGAAAAAGCCAACGAGCTGCTTGCTTCCCTCCATCTGGACAAGGGACAGGTGGAAATGGTTATGAGAAAAGTGGATAAGACATATTTTTAGGAGGTTTTCACAATATAAATAAAAAAAGATCCAGATTGCAGTTCTGATAATCGGTTTGATATTCAAATTGTACAGGCAGCTTTAACAGGAGCTTTTTAGCGCAAAATAATTTAAGAAAGTATAGAGGGGTAATTTGTGGAAGATAAAAGATTTGCTCTTTTAATTGATTCCGATAATGTTTCGGCAGAATATGTGCAGAAAATTTTAGATGAGCTGACCAAGTACGGAATTGTAACGATCAAAAGAATATATGGGGACTGGACTAAAAGCAACAGCAATAAATGGAAAACGGTCCTGCTTTCCAATTCCATCCAGCCCATGCAGCAGTTCGCCTACACAAATGGAAAAAACGCTACGGATTCCTATATGATCATTGACGCCATGGATATTTTGTATTCCGACAATGTGGAAGGCTTTTGCTTAGTAACCAGCGACAGCGATTTTACAAGGCTGGCGGCAAGGCTTCGGGAAGCGGGCAAAAACGTAATCGGTATGGGCGAAACCAAAACGCCGGAGGCTTTTGTCAGCGCCTGCGACCGATTCATTTATTTAAATAATATTGCCGGCAAGGAACAGGATGATAAAGAAAAGAAACATGTTCGATCTATAAAAGCCATTGAAAAAGCTATTACGGAAATTCTGGATGAAAATGAAGACGCCGGAAAACCCATGACCAATATCGGGGAAGTTGGAAGCAGGCTGTTAAAGAAATATCCCGATTTTGACGTAAGAAACTATGGATACTCCAAATTCTCAACCTTCTGTGAAGGCTTAAAAGCTGTAAAAATACACAGAAATAATAATATCATTTCCTTGATCAATGCTTCTAGGCAGGATGCAAACGTGGAAGAGATGATGATAAAAATCATAAAAGAAAAAGACGGCGTTATGGAATTAAGCCTTCTTTCCCAGGAACTGAAACGTCAGTTTCCGGATTTCAGCGTGAAAAATTACGGGTTTTCCCAGTTTAAAAAATTTGTGAAAAGCTTCTCTTCCTTAAAGCTGGAAACCGATAAAACAAATAACAAAAATTATGTCAGATTAAAAAAATAAAAGCAGGGGGCGCTTTTATATGAGAATGTATGACCTGATTATGAAAAAGAGGAACCGCATGAGTCTAAGTCGTGAGGAAATCCGGTTTATGATTCAGCATTATACGGCGGGTTTTATTCCCGACTATCAAATGTCAGCCATGATGATGGCTATTTATTTTAACGGAATGAACGATGAGGAAACCCTGCAGCTTACCATGGCAATGGCGGAAAGCGGGGATATGCTGGATTTGTCCGCTATCGACGGCATTAAGGTAGATAAGCACAGCACAGGAGGAGTAGGAGATAAAACTTCTCTAGCCCTTACGCCCATGGTGGCGGCATGCGGGGTTCCCGTGGCAAAAATGAGCGGCAGGGGCTTAGGACATACAGGAGGCACAATTGATAAGCTGGAAAGCTTTCCGGGCTTTTCCGTATCCATGGATACCAATCAGTTTATGAGGCAGGTTAATGATATCGGAATCGCTATTATGGGACAGACCAAGGACTTAGCGCCTGCGGATAAAAAGCTTTATGCTCTGCGGGACGTAACGGCTACCGTGGACAATATGTCTTTAATTGCCAGCTCTATTATGAGTAAAAAGCTGGCTTCCGGCGCAGATGCCATTGTATTGGATGTAAAGACCGGCAGCGGAGCTTTTATGAAGGAAGAGAAGGATGCATTTGCTCTTGCAGAGGAAATGGTGCGCATCGGAAGGGGCGCCGGACGGGATACAAGGGCGGTTATTTCCGATATGGATGAACCTTTAGGCTATGCCATTGGAAACGCATTGGAGGTAAAGGAGGCAATTGATACCCTAAACGGAAAAGGCCCGGAGGATTTCCTTGAACTGTGTCTGACCCTTGGAACTTCTATGGTTTTAGCAGGAAAAAAAGCGGAAAGTGAAGAAGAAGCAAGGGAAATGCTTCTTGAAAAAATAGAAAACGGCAGCGCATTAAGAAAGTTAGCCCAATTTGTTAAAGCCCAGGGAGGAGACGAAAGTCTGGTGTTTGAGTCGGAAAGACTGCCCCGGGCGTCCATGGAAAAAACAGTAACGGCGGCCCGCGACGGCTTTGTTTCCCATATCGACTGTGATGAGGCGGGGATCTGTTCCCTGATTTTAGGCGGCGGAAGAGAAACTAAGGAAAGCGCAATTGATCTAAGCGTGGGACTTTTACTTTCCAAAAAGGTGGGCGATATGGTAAAACAAGGAGAAACCCTGGCTACCCTTTACGGCAACGATGCCGCGGCGCTCTCGGAAGCGGTTGAAAGATACAAAGCGGCCTGCCACATAACGGAGGGACCGGTAGAAAAACGTTCCCTTATAAGAGGAATGATTTGCTGACAAAGCTCATATATTTTATCATGAGCAGATTTTATAATAAGAAAAACAGAATTTTACAAGCTGCCAGAGAGCAGATGACAGATACCTTAAAGCTTCCCAGAGAGCTGGTAACGGGAGACAGCGTTATAACCATGCAGGGACGGGAAGAGGTTTTTGTGGAAAATTACCGGGGAATTTTGGAGTGCTGTGATACCTTAATCTGGATATCCACCAAAAATTTCCGGCTTTGTATTGAGGGCAGAAATTTATGTGTTGCCTATTACACCAACGATGAAATGAAAGTGACAGGAACCATAGAACATATTTCATTTATGGAGTGATTGGCAGATGCTTTCGATATTGAGATTCCTTCGGGGATATGTGAAGGTCTATTTATGGGGTTTTTCGCCCGAACGTTTTATGAACCTGTGCAACAATCACGGGATTGAGCTTTGGAACGTGGAGCCGTCAGGCGAGGGCTATGAATTTTATATGCATATAAAAGGATTTTTAGGCTGTAAAGATTTTTTGCGTAAGACAAAGACAAGGGTGGTAATCAGAAACAAACTGGGACTGCCCTTTTTAATGTTTAAATATCGCAAAAGAAAGTTGTTTTTTGCAGGTCTTTTAGGATGCTTTCTGGCTCTTTTTATTGCCACGCGGTTTATCTGGGCATTTGAAATTTCGGGTAACAGGCAGTTTACGGAGGATATGTTCCTTGCCTTTTTAGAATCACAACAGGTATATTACGGTATGTCTATAGAGGCCCTTGATATTGACAGCTTTGAAAAAGCACTCAGGGAAGAGTATGATTATATAATATGGGCGTCAGCCAAAATTGAAGGAACCAAGCTCCATGTTATGATAAAGGAAAATGATGTGGAGCGTACCGGAGACATGACGGCACTTGAGACCGGCGATATGAGGGCTGCTATATCGGGAACGGTGGTTTCCATGGTAACAAGGGCAGGGGTTCCGTTAGTTAAGCCGGGAGATGCGGTAAATGAAGGAGATGTGCTGATTTCCGGCATTATTCCCATAATGAATGATGACGAAACCCTGCGTACCTATCATGAGATCAGAGCGGATGGGGATGTGGTCATTGAAAGCCTGCTTCCTTATGGAGATGAACTGGCTTTAAAATATGATAAAAAAATTTATACGGGAAACAGACAGAGGCTTTACATCTTCGGAATCGGCGAAAATGAAATAAAGCTGGGAAAGGTTAAGCTGCAGGAGGCTTATGAAATTCTTTCCGTAAGGAAACCCGTAAGGCTTTTTGACAATCTGTATCTGCCGGTAATTTATGGGCATAATGAATATATCGGTTACGAAACGGTAAAAAGCGCTTATACGAGAGAAGAGGCTGCAGAGATTTTAAATGGCAGGTTTTTACAATTTTGTACAACTTTAGAGGAAAAAGGGGTTCAAATAATGCAAAAAGATGTTAAAATAGACTATAAAGGGGATAAGGCGGTTTTGTCGGGAAATCTTACGGTACGGGAAAATGCGGTAATTTTATCTCCCATTACAGAATTCCCGGAGGAGAATGGCATTGAGTGATTATACCATGTTGATGGATATGGATACCCTGTCCATGCAAAAGCTGTTTGGTACGAATGATACGTATATTCGTAAGATTGAAGATGAATTCGGCGTTTCTGTCATTAACAGGGACGGAGCCGTTAAAATATCCGGCGAAAAGGCAAATGTAAAAAAAGTCTACAGGCTTTTGGCAGAGCTTATACAGATTTCAGATAAGGGAACGGAAATAGAGGCACAGAATGTAAATTATGCCGTTATGATGAGCAAGGAAAATGAAGATGACGGACTGCTTACCATGGATGAAAGCTGCATCTGTCATACCATCAGCGGTAAACCGGTCTGCCCCAAAACCATCGGTCAGAAAAAATATGTACAAGCCATGAAAGAGCATATGATCGTTTTCGGGCTGGGGCCTGCCGGAACAGGAAAGACCTATCTGGCTATGGCTATGGCCATTACGGCCTTTCGAAACAACGAGGTGGGCAGGATCATTCTTACAAGACCGGCTATCGAAGCAGGGGAAAAGCTGGGTTTCCTTCCTGGGGATTTACAGAGTAAGGTTGACCCTTACTTAAGACCGTTATATGATGCGCTCTATCAGATCATGGGGGCAGAGAGTTTTCAGAAGAACATGGAAAAAGGCTTGATTGAGGTGGCGCCGTTAGCTTATATGAGAGGGCGGACGCTGGATAATGCCTATATTATACTGGATGAGGCGCAAAATACCACAGAGGCGCAGATGAAGATGTTTTTAACCAGAATCGGATTCGGTTCTAAAGTGGTCATAACCGGGGACGCTTCCCAAAAGGATTTAGGGGCGGGGACAAGATCCGGACTGGACGTCGCTTCAAAGGTCTTAGGGGGAGTGGAAGGAATCGCCTTTTGCAATCTGACAAGCAGGGATGTGGTAAGGCATCCTTTAGTGCAAAAAATTGTAAAAGCATATGAGGATTATGAGAACAAACAGAAGTTTCAGAGTCAGCGTATGCAGAGATATACACGGGAGAAGGGAAAAAGACTAAGGTAATGGGGAAAAGGACAAGAGAGAAGAAAAGCGTGAAAGGGCTGGTCCTCTCTTTTATTATAAATTTATCGGTTTTTATATTATGGACTTTATTGTGGGGATATCTTCATGACGCAAAGCCTTCCAGCCTGTTAAGGAATCTGCTTCTGGATGTTTTTGGGGCATTTGCCATAGCGTTTTCTTTTTGGGCTTCCGCCTATAAGGGGGAGCTTTCGTGGTGGAATCAGGATCATGAAGTCAGATACAGTTTCATAGTCGTTTTTTGTGCAGTCATTTTATTCGGAATGCCCTATATTCCCTTTCTGGCGGCACCGGTGGCAATGACAGCCGTTGTGATGACTATTTTCTCAGGCGGCTTTTGCGGGCTGGTATCCTACCTGTTTATGGTTATGCAGTATATTCTTTTAAGCGGTCTTAAGACCGAACAGGTGGTGGTGCTGGCATTTTCGGGATTGTTGGGAATTGTTTTATTTAAAAGCCTGGATAAGGAATTCCGCTATGTGGGGATATTGTTTGCTTATATGGTCAGTGACTTGGTCTGCTGCAGCGTCTATTATGTTATGACGGCTCCTCGGGCAGATCTGGGAGATTCCGTTATGTATGTGGGAATCCGTTTGTTTTCAGAGCTTGTAATCATTCTGATACTGTTGAAAATGACCGGGAAATACTGTATCTATCGGGACGAAGACTTTTATAAACGGATTAATACTCCTGATTACAAGCTTTTGGTCCAGTTAAAAAACATCAGTAAAGAAACCTACATTCATGCTGTACATACAGCATATCTTTCGGAAAAAATATCCCAGAAAATCGAAGTCAATACTGCTTTGGCAAAAGCGGGCGCATACTATCACAAAATCGGAATTTTAGAAGGGGATAATACTACGGAGAATACGCTTAAGGTAGGCCGGGATAACAAATTCCCCAAGCCTCTTTTAAAGCTTTTGGAAGAATACGGGGACGGGAAATCAACCCAGATTTCAAAAGAAGCGGCGGTAGTTCAGCTTTCTGAAACAGTGGTTACCTATATTTCCGATGCGTTTTTGAAAGATAAAAATGCTGTATTGGATTACGAAAAGATCATTGATGATATTATCCTAAAAAAAATGGACAGCCGGGATTGGAATAAATGTGTATTGACCATGGGAGAACTTTGCAAAATAAGAGAAGGCCTTGCGGAGGTAAAATTATACTATGACTTTTTACGTTGAAACGGAAAGCAGCAGAGAGGAGAAAATGGCGGAGGAAGAAAAAGGAATACAGGATTTTCCGTTCCCTTTGGAAGAGACAATAGAAAAAGTGCTGGTAACTGCGCTTTTCTGTGAAAACTGTCCTTTTGAGGCGGAAGTCAATATACTGGTTACCGACGGGGAAGGAATCAAAAAATATAATGAAGAATACAGGGGGATTGAAAAGGAAACAGATGTGCTTTCCTTTCCGGGAGTAGATTACGAAAAGCCGGGGGATTTTACGCTGGCCCTTTCCGATAAAAACAGCTATTTTAATCCGGAAACGGAGGAACTTCTGTTAGGAGATATTATTCTTTGCAGGGACAGAGTGTTTTCCCAGGCAGAGGAATATGGACACAGTGTTTTAAGGGAATTTGCATTTCTGCTAGTACACAGCATCTTACACCTTTTAGGCTATGACCATATGGAAGAGGAAGATGAGAAAATCATGAAACGGCATCAGGATGAGATTATGGAGAAGCTGGGAATTCTCCGGTAAAGAGGTACAACATGGCAAATCAGAACAAAATGAAAAAAGGAAATTTTGTAAGCAGGAACCGGCTTCAGGCGGTTTCGGGACTGATCATTTTTATAGGTACGTTGATAAAAATAGTGTTTCTCCGTTCCAAAATTGAAAGCGTGGGGACGGGATTTTATCTGACTGTGCTGACATTTGTTATGATCATTACCCTGCTTTTGGCAAATACCTTAAGAGAGGCAGTTCAAAAAGCGGTATTTTACAGAAGATCCAGGGGGCAGTACAAAAATGCTTTAAAGATGATGAATACAGGCACCTTGATAGGAGCTGTGGCAGGTGTGCTGATTGTGCTGATTTTGCTGCTGGTAACGGGGAAAGTAACCACTGTGCTGTTTCATTTGGGACCTTACGGCACGTTTCCCATGATCGTTTTAGCGGCGGCTATTCCTTTTTTACTTTCCGGTTATGCAGTTTTAGGCTGCTTTGACGGATTTTCCTTTGAGGTTGCAGATGGTGCGGCAAAGGTTATTTTCGGCATTACCGATTTGCTTTTAAGCATTGCCCTTGTTTTTATCGCATGCCAAATGGGAAACGGACACGGCAGACTGTTACATGACGATTATGTTGTTTTTTCTTTTGGGGCAACCGGTGCGGCCGCCGGCTTTAGCGGGGCCTGTTTTGCTGCGTTTATATGGCTTCTGTTTCTGTTTAAGGTTTTCCGCAAAAGAATGCGCAATCTGATCAATCAGGATACAAGCCGCGGCTTGGAGACTTTCGGGGAACAGGCAGCGGGGCTTTTTAGCGCCTGCGGCGTTTCCTTTACAAAGTTCTTGGTTTTATTCGGCACTTTATTTATCAATCTGATTTTCTTTTTTAAAAATCTGAAAAGCCTGGATGCGTCCACGCAGTTTGGAATTTATCTTTCGGAAAATCTTTTATGGTTTATGCTTCCGGCATTTTTAACTTTTATGCTCGGAGACTTTACCCGGGATTATTTGGAAAAGATCATGAAAAAAGAGGATATTTACCATGCAGGTATGAGAATTGTTATGGGCATCAAGCAATTTTTGTGTTCCGTTCTTCCGGTTGTGTGTGCGCTGGGCATTATTTATCCGGCGCTGAATGAATCCTTTTTCAAGAGTGAAGTACAGCCGGTAAATTTGTTGTCCACATTATTTGCAGCTCTTTTTGGAATGGGTATCTTATTATGCGGGATATTGAGGGGGATCGGCAGCGAATGGCTTGGGGTTATCTGCGGAGCAGCAGCTTTTGCGGCCCAGACGTTAGGAGTCTTAATCCTCTTTTCAAAACAATGCAACTTAAATGCACTTCTGTATGGTAATTTAATTTTTGCTCTTGTATTTTTTGTGTTATGCGCTTTCTTTGTGGGAAAATTTTGCGTATACAAAAAGCATCTTTCGGCAAATCTGCTGATGCCTTTTGCCGCGCTGCTTACGTTGAGCTTGTCGGCAGTTTTGTGCATACTTTTAAAGAGCGTTATAGGAAATATTCCCGCAGCTGTCATAGCCATAGCGGTTTCAGGCATTCTACATGCCGTAACGCTGGTCATTGTGGGCTGCATCAGAGAAGGAGAAATAAATGATTTTCCCCAGGGAAGTCTTTTGAGTCTTGCAGGACGGCTCCTTGGCATATATTCTTAAAATTTCCAAAATGTAAAAAACTGAATAAAAATAATCTTTCGGGCTGATACTGATTGTAAAGGAGTTCATTATGAAATACTTATATCGTATCAGCCTGATCTTTATGATTTTGACAATTATGTCAGCCTTGGTTTTAGGGGGATATTTTCTTTATCAGACAAATAGAGCAAAAGAGAACATCGGTAAAACGCCAAAGGAGGATTCTGCTTTGGAAACCGCCGCTACCGGCTCTGCTACAGACTGCGACACGGAATACATTGTGCTGGAATATGATTTAATGACAGGAGAAAGCACTCCCTATGTGGAAATGATCCCGGCAAAATATATTGGAAAGACTAAGGAAGAAATGGAATTGGTGCTTTCAGAAGAAGAAAAAGCCCCTACTTTAAGAGAAAGACAGAAGGGCTTAGAATCCATCCGGCTTTCCGCTTTTTCCAGAGACCGGATCGTTATAGTAAAGAGCTATGACGCCTTACAGGCAGAAAATGAAAAAACGGTCAGCGGACAGGATTATGATGAAGAGGAGGACATGGAGCGAAGCCATATAGAAGCAGCAGAGCTTGCCAGTGAAGAGGAAAACGAAGAGACCCAAGCCCAGGCATTAGAGACTATGGGGTCTGGAAATAAGCGAATCAGCGAGCTTTTGGAAACAGGAGCATACTATCTTATGGCAAGAGAAGGATATGTTTGTGTTTATTACGAGGATTTAAAAACCATTTATCTGGTAACGGATATTCTTATAGATCATCTGCCGGATAAGGTCCGACAGGAGGTATTAGATAAAAAATATATGAAAAATGAAGAAGAACTGTACAATTTTCTTGAGTCTTATTCCAGTTAGAGGTATAATTTTAATATCTGTGCATGGAGGAAGATATATGAAAAGGTCTGTATGCGTGGCAGGGGGAGGCGCTTCCGGTATGATGGCGGCAATTGCTGCAGCGAAGGCGGGAGCAAAGGTAACCCTGTTGGAAAAAAATGACCGCATGGGAAAAAAAATTCTTATGACGGGCAACGGAAAATGCAATCTGACCAATCTGGATATGAATATTTCCGCTTATTATACTGAAGATAAGGATTCCCTTGTGGGAAAGGTTTTAGAACAATTCGGGGAAAAGGATTTAGTGGAATTATTTAAGGAACTGGGAATGGATGTGACCGTAGCACGGGACTTATATGTCTATCCGAATACCCAGACGGCGGCTACGGTGCTAAATGTTCTAAGGCGCGCCCTGACATATTACGAAGTCATGTGTAAAACAGAAGCTACGGTCAAGAATATTAAGAAAGAATCCCGGAGTTTTTGTATTGAAACCGATAAAGAAGCTTATACTGCGGACCGGGTTATTATTTCCATGGGCGGAAAATCTTTTCCCAAAACAGGTTCGGACGGAGCGGGATTTTTGCTGGCAAAAAAGCTGGGATTTCAGGTTCAACCGGATTATCCTGCATTGACGGCTCTCATTTGCCCTGTTGAAGGACAGAAAATAATTTCGGGACTGCGTGCGGACGGAGCGGTTGCCCTTTCTATAGACGGAAAAAAAGTATTCCAGGATTTCGGACAGATTCAGTTTACGGATTACGGGCTTTCGGGCATACCGGTATTCCAAATCAGCAGATTTGCTTCACAGCTTTTGTGGAATAAGGGAAAAAAAGAAAGAGACAGACACTGCATTGAGGTAAAGATCAATCTTTTTCCACATATGACAAGGGAAGAATTGTACCGGCATATAGAGAATCAGTTAGCCATGTTTTCCCATATGTCTTATGAAGATGCAATGTCCGGATTATTACATAAAAAATGGATTGTTTTTTTCGGCAGGAGGCTGGGACTTTTCAAGTATCCCGATGCCTTAAGCATTCCCCGCAAACTTATAAAAGAGCTGAGCTATGAGTTGACGGAGCTGCCATTTCCCGTGGAAGGCGTAAAAGGCTATGATTTTTGCCAGGTAACAGGCGGAGGTGTGGATTTATCCTGTGTGGATGAGCATTTGCAATCAAGGATGCAGCCAGGGCTATTTCTGACGGGAGAAATTTTGGACGTTACAGGAAAATGCGGGGGCTACAATCTCCAATGGGCGTTTTCCACAGGCTATATTGCGGGAACTTACGCTGCAGAATAAGGAACTATTATGATCAAATACCAACAATTAAAGATGCATCCCGGTTATACGATGGAGGATATACGGGAAAAAATAGCACAAAATCTCCATATTCCGCCAAATTCCATAAATGATCCGGAAATTCTGAGGGAATCCATAGATGCCAGAAAAAAACCGCAGATATTTTATATTCTTTCCGTGTCATTTTCTTGTGAAAGGGAAAATGCGCTGTTGAAAAAATACGGAAAGAAAGGGGAGATTGCCCTTTATGAAAAAAAGGAGCTAAAGCTTCCCGCCATAAGCCATGCAGCTGTTAAGGACAGACCCGTTGTCATCGGCGCGGGACCCGCAGGGTTATTCTGCAGTTATTATCTTGCCAAGTCGGGGCTGCGTCCCGTTTTATTGGAGCGCGGAAAATGTGTTGAAGAAAGAATTTCTGATGTGAATGCTTTTTGGGAAACAGGAAGTTTCAATACCGAATCCAACGTACAGTTTGGCGAGGGTGGAGCGGGCGCTTTTTCTGACGGCAAGCTGAATACTTTAAATAAAGACCCTTTCGGCTATCAGGCGCAAATCCTTAAGCTGTTTATAAAAATGGGCGCAGAGCCGAAGATTCAATATGAACAGAAGCCCCATTTAGGAACGGACCAGCTCATTTCCATTGTAAAAAATCTTCGAAAAGAAATCATCCGTTTGGGCGGCGAAGTGAAGTTCGGGGCGAAAGTGACGGATTTTCTGACAGAGGAAAACGTGGCGGAAGATAAAGAGGAAGCGAAAAGGAAAGTAAAGGGCGTCATTATAAATGATGAGGAAACCCTTTATACAAAGCATGTTGTATTGGCTATCGGCCATAGCGCCAGGGACACCTTTCTGATGCTTGAAAGGTCAGGTTTTGATATGGAGCCCAAGGCATTTGCGGTGGGATACCGGGTGCAGCATCCCCAAAAGAATATGGATATGATCCAGTACGGGGAAGAAAATCTGGGGAAATTCCCCCCCGCTCCTTATAAGCTGACGGCAAAAGCAAAGAATGAAAGAAGCGTATACAGCTTCTGCATGTGTCCCGGAGGATATGTGGTCAATTCCTCCTCAGAGGAAAATGCCCTTTGTATCAACGGCATGAGCTACAGCGACCGTGGCGGGGAAAATGCCAACAGCGCCATTGTAGTATCCGTTACGCCGGAGGACTTTGAAGATAAGGGGCCCTTAGGAGGAATGTATTTCCAACGAAAGCTGGAAAAGAAAGCATATGAAGCTGGAAAAGGAACGATTCCCCTCCAGCGGCTTGAGGATTTTATAAAAAACCGGAGCTCAAGGGAAGAAGGGATGATCAAACCCTGTATGAAGGGCCGTTTTTCTTTTGCAAATTTAAGAGGCATACTGCCCCGGGAACTGGAAGATGCTTTTTTGGACGGCATGGAGCAGTTTGGCAGGAAAATTCCTGTATTCTGCCATGAAGATACGCTTTTGGCAGGAGTGGAGGCAAGAACCTCTTCTCCAGTAAGAATAATAAGAAATGAACATTTTCAGGCGCTTTCCGTAAAAGGCATTTATCCATGCGGGGAAGGCGCAGGCTATGCAGGAGGCATTACCTCTGCGGCAACGGACGGGCTTAAGGTGGCACTTGCCCTGATGGAGGATAGCAAGACTTCTTTACCGGAAGGGGAAAGTCCTGCAAAGGATTTAGGAGGAAACAGCGGTGTATTTACGTGATTGTATAAAGGACAAACAGAGAATCGTCATAAAGGTGGGGTCATCCTCCCTGCAGCATAAGGAAACAGGCGGGCTTGATTACATTAAGCTGGAGGTTTTAGTCCGGGAATTGTGCGATATCAGAAATCAAGGAAAGGATGTTATTCTGGTTTCTTCCGGCGCCATTGCCGTAGGAAAAAGGGCGGTGCATCTGGGAAAGGATGATAATCCCATTGCAGTAAAGCAGGCGTGTGCGGCTATCGGACAGGCAAGGCTTATGATGACCTATCAGAAGATTTTTTCGGAGTATAATCATGTGGCGGCACAGATTCTCATGACAAAGAATACGATCGTGGATCCCTTGAACCGTTTCAACGCCCATAATACCTTTTCTGAGCTTTTGAAGCTGGGGGTCATTCCCATTGTCAATGAAAATGATACCGTTGCCACCTATGAAATCAAGTTTGGCGATAATGATACGCTTTCCGCCATTGTGGCGGCGTTGGTAGACGCAGACCTTTTGATTCTTTTATCCGATATCAACGGTCTCTACACCGACGACCCAAACAGAAATCCGGACGCCGCCTTTATCAGCCAGGTGGAGGAGTTGACGGAAGAACTGATGGAGATGGGGAAGGGAACCACAGGAAGCAATGTGGGCACAGGCGGTATGAACACTAAGCTTTTAGCGGCAAAAATCGCTACCAAGGCAGGGGCGGACATGATCATAGCCAATGCCGATGATATGCGGATCATTCACAGGATTATGGACGGAAGGGATATCGGAACCATATTCAAAGCCAAAAAGGATGAAAATTTTTATCTGGCGGATTATGTGGCTGCAATGGAGCAGGATTAGAGAAAGATGAGGAAAGTTATGGGAGATTTAAATATTGCAAGGATCAACGAGTTATACCGCAAATCCCAGACAGAGGGACTTACTCCTGAGGAAAAAGAGGAGCAGGCGGCGCTTCGCAAAAATTATGTGGCAAGCGTCCGCGCCAATTTAAAAGGGCAGCTTGACAATATTAATATTCAGGAAAAAGACGGCACAATTACGAATTTAGGTGAAAAATTTGGAAGAAAAGAAAATTCTGAGAAATAAAATGAAGGCTTTGAGAAATCAGCTTTCCTATGAAGAGGTTTTGGATTTGAGCCAGAAAATAACGGAAAACGTAGTTTCCCACTATGATTTTGGAAAGGCAGAGAATCTGCTGGTTTATATGCATTACGGAAATGAGGCGCGCACCGACGGCATCATAGGCTACGGGCTGATGATGAAAAAACGGGTCTTTGTGCCAAGAGTCCAGGGGGATCGTATGGATTTTTATGCAATTCACGATTTAAAGGAATGTGCGCCCGGATATATGGGCATTCCCGAACCGCCTCTTGACGCCGCCCCCTTTGTTTTTAAAGAAGAGCAGAAGGAAGAGGTTCTTATGATTCTGCCGGGACTTGCTTTTGATGAAAGGGGCAAAAGGCTTGGGTATGGAGGGGGCTTTTATGACCGCTTCCTTAAGGAACATAAGCTTTGTACCAAAATGGGAATCGGATTTGAGTTTCAATGCGTAGAAAAAGTTCCGGGAAATGAACAGGATATAGACGTGGATATGATCGTAACGGAAAAAAGGAAGGGAGAATATTTATGACGGATTTAAATTTATTGGGAAAACAGGCTGTGGCCGCCAAATATGAAATGCAGCTGTTAGGTACACAGGAGAAAAATCATGGGCTTTTAAAGGCGGCGGAAAAGCTTTTGGAAAAACGGGAGGAAATTCTTTCAGCCAATGAAAGGGATATAAGGCGGGGAGAAGAAAACGGTATGCATCCGGGATTGATTGACCGGCTCAGACTGAATGATGCAAGAATTGAGGCCATGGCTGAAGGTCTTAGGCAGATTGTGGAACTTCCCGACCCCATAGGAGATGAAATGGAAGCTTTTGTACGTCCTAACGGCCTTAAGATAAGCAGGGTGCGCGTACCTTTAGGCGTTATCGGCATTATTTATGAATCCCGTCCCAATGTGACGGCAGATGCCTTCGGCCTTTGCTTTAAGTCGGGAAATGCCGTGATCTTAAAGGGAGGCTCCGACGCCATAGAATCCAATATTGCCATAGCAAAGGTTCTAAGAGAGGCGTTGGAGGAATGTGGTTTAAACCGGGATGCGGTTTTATTGATTGAGGACACGGACAGGGAAATCACAAAAGAGTTTATGAGGCTCAATAATTATGTGGATGTGTTGATTCCCAGAGGAAGCGCCGGCTTAATCCGTACCGTTGTGGAAAACAGCACCATTCCTGTAATTGAAACGGGAAGCGGCAACTGTCATATTTATGTGGATAAGGATGCGGACATCGAAAAGGCGGTTCCCATTATTGTCAACGCAAAGACCCAGCGTATCGGTGTATGTAATGCCTGTGAATCACTGGTTGTTCATGAAAAAATAAGTGAAAAGCTTCTTCCCGAATTGTCAAAAGCTTTAAGGGAAAAAAATGTGGAAATCAGAGCGGATAAACAGGCCATGGCCTTTATGACTGACTGTATGGAAGCTACGGAAGAAGATTTTGCCAAAGAATATTTAGATTACATTATTTCCGTCAAAACGGTTTCCGATGTAAAAGAAGCCATTGCCCACATTAACAAAAACAATACCCGTCATTCCGAAGCCATTATCACGGAAAATAAAGAAACGGCGGAGATGTTTTTACGGGGCGTGGATGCGGCGTGTGTTTACGTTAATGCCTCCACCCGTTTTACGGACGGATTTGAATTCGGTTTCGGTGCGGAGATCGGCATCAGCACGCAGAAGCTTCATGCCAGGGGACCGATGGGACTTAAGGAGTTAACCTCCTACCAGTACCGGATTTTAGGAGAGGGACAGATACGTCCATAGCATATCCGGTATACGGCAAAATGCAATAAGACGGACCGGCGCGAAAGGATATAAAATGAACGAAGCACAACTTCAGTATGAATACATAGAAAAAGCAAAAAAAATCGTAGAGGAAAAGGCACGAAAAAAGGGCAGTAAGCTGACTTGCTGTGTGGTAACCTTCGGGTGTCAGATGAATGCCAGGGATTCCGAAAAGCTTTCAGGCATTTTAAATGCCGCCGGCTTTGAAGAAACCGAGGATGAGAACGCAGATCTGGTTATTTATAATACCTGTACGGTCAGGGACAACGCCAATCAGAGAGTATATGGACGGTTAGGGGTATTAAACGGTTATAAACGCAGGAACCCCCATATGAAAATCTGCCTATGCGGCTGTATGATGCAGGAGCCTTCCGTTATTGAAAAAATAAGAAAAAGCTATTCCTTTGTGGATCTGATTTTCGGAACCCATAATATCTTTAAATTTGCCCAGCTTTTAGTGGAAATGTATGAAGCGGACGGCATGCTAATCGATATTTGGAAGGATACGGACCAGATTGTGGAAAAGCTTCCCGTACAGCGCAAATATCCTTTTAAATCGGGAATCAATATTATGTTTGGCTGTAATAATTTCTGCAGCTATTGCATCGTACCGTATGTCAGGGGAAGGGAGCGGAGCAGGGAGCCTGAGGAAATCCTTGCTGAAATCAAAGCCCTTGCGGCGGAAGGCGTGGTGGAAATCATGCTTTTAGGGCAGAATGTAAATTCCTACGGCAAAAATCTTAAAAATCCCATTTCCTTTGCAGAGCTGTTAAGGCGTGTGGAAACCATAGAGGGAATAGAGAGAATCCGCTTTATGACCTCCCATCCCAAGGATTTATCCGATGAACTGATTTCTGTCATGAAAGCTTCTAAGAAGATATGCAGACATCTTCATCTGCCACTCCAGTCAGGCTCCACCCGGATTTTAAAGGAAATGAACCGCCGCTATACAAAGGAGCAGTATCTTCTTCTGGCAGAAAAGATCAGAAAGGAAATTCCTGATATTTCCATTACCACGGATATTATTGTAGGCTTTCCGGGAGAGACCTATGAGGATGTTTTAGAAACCATAGACGTGATTAAGAAGGTACAGTATGATAACGCTTTTACCTTCCAGTATTCCAAAAGGACGGGAACGCCTGCGGCCGCCATGGAAAACCAGGTAGATAAGGAAACGGTCACAAAGCATTTTGACGAAGTGCTTTCCGTTGTGCAGAATACGGCGAAGGAGCGGGCAAAGCTTTTAGAGGGGGTTACCATGGACGCCCTTGTGGAGGAGCTAAACGAGCATGATAAAGGCCTGGTTACAGGAAGACTTTCCAACAATATGATCGTTCATTTTAAAGGGACGGAGGAGCTGATCGGAAAAATTATTCCCGTGGCTTTAAAGGAATGCAGGGGCTTTTATTATCTGGGGGAAATGGTTTAAAAAGAACCTTTGCAAAAATTCGGCGAAAAATGTTATGATGATAGCGGCAGGCAGTTAGTTGCATAAAACTTGCAAAGGGAAAGCGAAGGAGAAATAATGGCAGAATTAACACCTATGATGCAGCAATATATGGAAACGAAAAAACAATACCCGGACTGTATTCTTTTTTACCGTCTGGGGGATTTTTATGAGATGTTTTTTGACGATGCCATTGCTGCGTCCAAGGCATTGGAAATCACATTGACGGGAAAAAGCTGCGGCTTGGAGGAGCGTGCGCCTATGTGCGGCATTCCTTATCACGCTGTGGACGGCTATCTGACAAAGCTGGTTTCCAAGGGCTATAAGGTTGCCATCTGCGAACAGATGGAGGACCCTAAGCTTACCAAGGGAATCGTAAAAAGAGAGGTTGTCCGGATCGTAACGCCGGGTACCAATTTAAACATGCAGTCTCTGGAAGAAACCCGGAATAATTTTTTGATGTGTATAGTCTATCTGGACAAAATCGGAATTTCCGTTATAGACGTTACCACCGGGGACTATTTTGTGACCCAGGTGGACGATAAGAAAAAGCTCTTTGATGAAATCATTAAGTTTTCCCCAGCGGAAATTGTCTGCAATGACAGCTTTTTGGTAAGCGGTTTTGATTTAGACGATTTACGTTCCCGACTGGGAATTACCATATATAATCTGGACGCCTGGTACTTTGATGATGAAACCTGTCAGAACCGTTTAAAAAAGCACTTCGGGATACATACGCTGACTGCATTGGGACTGGATGATTTTCCGGCTGGCATAATCAGTGCGGGAGCGGTATTGTCCTATCTTTATGAGACGCAGAAAAACTCGCTTGCCCATATTACCCACATCAACCCATATGTGGTAAGTAAGTATATGCTTTTAGACAGCTCTACCAGAAGGAATCTGGAGCTTGTGGAAACCTTGCGTGAAAAGCAAAAAAGAGGCTCCCTTTTGTGGGTTTTGGATAAAACCAAAACCGCTATGGGCGCCAGAACCTTAAGAAGCTATCTGGAACAGCCTCTGATTGAAAAGGAGGAAATCGCAAAAAGGCTGGATGCGGTGGAGGAATTAAGCAGCCGCGCCGTCAGCAGGGATGAAATACGGGAATATCTGAATCCGGTTTACGATCTGGAAAGGCTTTTGGGAAAAATCAGTTATAAATCCGTAAATCCCAGGGACTTAATTGCTTTTTGCAGATCCTTATCCATGCTGCCCGCCATTAAGACGGTTTTAGAGGAGTTTGAATGTGAATTATTAAAAAAAATTTATGAGGATATTGACCCATTATCGGATATCTGTGATTTGATTGAGCAGGGAATCGAAGAGGAGCCGCCTATTTCCATAAGGGAAGGCGGAATTATCAAAACAGGTTTTTTTGAGGACATCGACCATTTGAGAAATGCCAAAACAGAAGGAAAATCCTGGCTTGCTCAGTTAGAGCAGACGGAAAAGGAGCGAACCGGCATTAAAAACTTAAAAGTAGGCTATAACAAAGTGTTCGGCTATTATTTTGAGGTAACCAATTCCTTTAAGGATAAGGTGCCCGAGGAATGGGTCAGAAAGCAGACTTTAACCGGAGGCGAACGTTACATGACTCCCCGATTAAAGGAGTTGGAGGATACTATTTTAAATGCCGAGGATAAGCTCAACGCTTTGGAATATGACGTATTCTGCCAAATCCGGGAAACCATCGGGGACAACATCGCCCGAATCCAGAAGACGGCAAAAGCAGTCGCCGCTTTGGACGTTTTCACATCCTTATCTTTTGTGGCGGAAAGAAACGGCTATGTAAGGCCAAATTTAAATGAAAAAGGAATCATAAAGATAAAAAACGGCAGACATCCCGTTGTGGAAAAAATGATAGACCATGATATGTTTGTGGCAAACGATACCTTTTTAGACGGCGGTAAAAATCTGATATCTATTATTACCGGCCCTAATATGGCAGGAAAATCCACCTATATGCGACAAAGCGCCCTGATTGTTTTGATGGCGCAGATCGGCAGCTTTGTGCCGGCGGTAAGCGCCGATATCGGCATTGTGGACAGGATTTTTACCCGTGTAGGCGCTTCCGATGATTTAGCCAGCGGTCAGAGTACCTTTATGGTGGAAATGAATGAGGTTGCCAATATTTTAAGAAACGCTACCGCAAACAGCCTGCTGATCTTGGATGAAATCGGCAGGGGAACTTCTACCTTTGACGGCTTGTCCATAGCCTGGGCGGTCATTGAACATATCAGCAACAAAAAAATATTGGGGGCGAAAACCTTATTTGCCACCCATTATCATGAATTGACAGAGCTGGAAGGAAAAATGAGCAATGTGAATAATTACTGTATTGCTGTCAAGGAGCAGGGAGATAACATTGTATTCTTACGTAAAATCATAAAGGGCGGCGCTGATAAAAGCTACGGCATTCAGGTGGCAAAGCTGGCAGGCGTACCCGATATGGTAATTGACAGAGCCAAGGTCATTGTCAGTCAGTTGACGGATAACGATATTATTGAAAAGGTACAGAGCATTGCCATTGAAAATAAAACAGACCATAAAAAGGTCAAACGGTATGACGAGGTGGATTTGGAACAGATTTCCCTTTTTGATACGGTAAAGGATGAGGACATTTTAAAGGAGCTTGACGAAATCGACATATCCAATCTGACACCTCTTGACGCATTAAACACGTTGTACCGTCTGCAGAATATGCGAAAAAACAGGTGGCAGGGATAAGGAGGCACCATGGCGGAAAATATACATGTTTTAGACTCGGATACCATAGACAAAATTGCTGCGGGAGAAGTGGTGGAAAAGCCGGCAAGCGTGGTAAAGGAACTGATTGAAAATTCCATTGATGCAGGTGCGGATAAAATTACCGTGGAAATAAAAGAAGGCGGCATTTCCTTTATAAGGGTTACGGATAACGGCTGCGGCATTGAAAAGGGAGACCTTTACAATGCGTTTTTACGCCATGCCACCAGTAAAATCCAAAAGGTAGAGGATTTGAACAGCATCCACAGCTTAGGCTTTCGCGGGGAGGCTTTATCCAGCATTAGCGCCGTTGCCCAGGTGGAAATGATTACCAAAACAAAGGACAGCCTTATGGGAGTGAAAATCTGCTGTAACGGCGGCGTCATAGAAAAACCCGAGGAAATCGGCGCACCTGACGGCACTACGGTTTTGGTACGGAATCTGTTTTACAATACTCCTGTCCGCAAAAAGTTTTTGCATACTTCCATGACGGAAGGCTCTTATGTGGGGGATCTTATGCAGCATATCGCCATGTCCCATCCGTATGTTTCCATTTCCTATATCCAGAACGGACAGACAAAGTTTTTCACTTCGGGAAACGGAGAACTTTCGGAAATCATTTACCGCATTTACGGCAGGGATGTTTCCGAACATATGATTTCTATCGACAAACAGGAAAACGGAATCAGAGTCTGGGGCTTTATAGGAAAACCGCTTTTGGCAAGGGCCAACAGAAATTACGAGAATTTTTTTATAAACGGAAGGTATATTAAGAGTAAGCTGATTTCTGCGGCGGTTGAGGAAGGCTATAAAACCTTTTTAATGCAGCACAAATATCCCTTTGCGGTTTTGCATTTCCAGATTTCGGGAGAGGATATTGATGTGAATGTGCATCCCACCAAAATGGAAATCCGGATTATGGACCCGCAGCCCTTTTGTGAGTTTGTAAAAAAGGCGGTTAACAGCTGCTTATCTGCACAGATTTTGATACCGGAATATTTTGACGGAGCTAAAAAGGAAGAGAAGCCTGTCGAAACAAAAAAAGCGCCGGAGCCTTTTGAAATCAACAGACAGAAGCAAATGGCGGAGCCGGTTTCAGCGGACAGACAGCAGATAGAGACAAAACCGTCTGCATCAGATAGTCAACAAAGAGCGCCGGAGACTTTTGCAGACAGCAGACAGCCCCAGATAGTAGAACCCTTCAATTCGGATAGATTCCGGCAGAGGAAAGAGATTTCCTACAACAATATGGAAAAATCCACGGAAGGGAATGTTCGGGAAGAAATTTCAGGACTGTTTAAAATTCTTGGAAATCCGCCGCCCAGAAGAGCTTCCGGCAGCAAAAGAAGCGAAAATATTATTAAACCGGAGGAAGTTGTAACAGAAAAAGAAGTGCAGATGGAGCTCTTTTCCACAAAGGGGGAACAACCTGATGAAAACCGGCTTTCGGGATTGGAAATTATCGGACAGGTTTTTAAGACCTATTGGATTGTGGAGTTTGAGGGTAAAATCTATTTTGTGGATCAGCATGCAGCCCATGAAAAAGTAAATTATGAAAATTGGATAAAGAAGCTTAAGAACAAAGAAAATACTACCCAGATGCTGATGCCGTCCCTGATTATTTCCTTAAGCCCAAGGGAAATGGGTGTTATGGCTAAATTTGCGGATGTTTTTACGAATTTAGGCTTCATTATAGAGGCCTTCGGGGGCGGTGAAATCGCATTGCGGGGAATTCCCCAGGATTTATACGGAAGCGATGAAAAGCAGCTGTTTTTGGATATTCTGGATGAACTGGTGGAAACGCCCATAAAAGGAACGCCGGATGTGATTACGGCAAAGATTGCCTCCATGTCCTGTAAGGCGGCGGTAAAAGGAAACCAAAGCCTTTCCGTTACAGAAGCGAGGGAGCTGTTAAAACAGCTTTTCGCCCTGGATAACCCTTTCCATTGTCCCCATGGCAGACCCACTATGTTTTCTATGAGCAAATATGAACTGGAAAAGAAATTTAAAAGAATTTTATAACAAAAAACTATGAAGAAAAGAAAATTAATGGTATTAACGGGACCTACGGCGGTTGGAAAGACCCGCTTATCCATCCGGCTGGCAAAGGAAACCGGTGGAGAGATCATAAGCGCCGATTCCATGCAGATATACCGCCATATGGATATCGGATCGGCCAAAATAACGGAAGAAGAAATGGACGGGGTTCCTCATTATCTGGTAAATATTCTGGACCCTAAGGAAAATTTTAACGTGTTTCGTTTTCAAAGGCTTGCAAAACAGGCCATGGAGCGGATTTATGAAAACGGACATATTCCCATTCTGGTGGGAGGAACGGGATTTTACATCCAGTCGGTGCTTTATGATATTGATTTTGAGGAAAGCGAAAGCGATTTTGCCTATAGAAAGGAACTGGAAACCCTTGCCCGTGAAAAGGGCGCCGTCTTTCTTCATGAAATGTTGAGAAAAGTGGACGCCCGGTCGGCGGAACTGATTCATACAAACAACGTAAAGAGAGTTATCAGGGCTTTGGAATATTATCAGCAGACCGGCACGCCCATATCCGAACATAATGACATGGAGCGAACCAAGGAATCCCCCTATGATTTCTGCTATTTTGTATTAAATGACCGCAGGGAGCTTCTTTATGAGCGCATTGAAAAAAGAGTGGACAAGATGCTTGAAGACGGGCTTGTGGAGGAAGTAAAAAAATTAAAGGAAATGGGCTGTACTATGGAGCATATTTCCATGCAGGGGTTGGGATATAAGGAAATTCTCGCATATTTGGACGGCAGCTATGATTTGGATCAGGCGATTTACCTCATAAAAAGGGATACAAGACATTTTGCCAAAAGGCAGCTGACCTGGTTTCGCAGAGAACGGGATGTGATATTTATTGATAAAGATGCTTTTGATTATCAGGACGAAAAAATGATAGCCTATATGAAAAAATGCATGAGGGACAGAAATCTGTGAAATGTGCAGGATAAACGGGATGAAAACAGATTAAATAAATAACAAAAAGGAATTTACCAAAATGAATGATTTAACGGAAGCGTTATATGAAGAGCTTGGAATTGATAAGGACGTATATGAGCTGGGAGAAATGTGGTGTGAAAAATTAAAAGAACGATTTGAAGCTATAGACAAAATTGCGGAATATAACCAATTAAAGGTCATTAAGGGAATGCAGAAGGCCAAAGTTTCGGAAGGCTGCCTTACGGGCACAACGGGCTACGGCTATAACGATTTGGGAAGAGAGACATTAGAAGCGGTTTATGCGGAGATCTTTCATACGGAGGATGCGCTGGTAAGGCCCCAGATAACCTGCGGAACCCATGCCCTTGCCCTGGCGCTTATGTCTAATCTGCGGCCGGGAGACGAGATCTTATCCCCGGTGGGGAAGCCCTATGATACTTTGGAGGAAGTAATCGGAATCAGGGAATCGAAGGGCAGCTTAAAGGAGTATGGTATCGGCTATGCCCAGGTAGACCTGCTTCCCAATGGGGAATTTGATTATGAGGGGATCAAAAAGGCAATCGGCCCCAAAACGAAACTTGCCACCATTCAGCGTTCCAAGGGCTACGAAACACGGAAAACATTGTCGGTTGACCGCATTGGTCAGCTGATAAGCTATCTAAAAAGCCTGAAATCCGACATTATCTGTATGGTGGATAATTGCTACGGGGAATTTGTGGAAACAAAGGAGCCTTCGGATGTAGGGGCGGATATGGTAGTAGGCTCTTTGATCAAAAATCCCGGAGGAGGACTTGCTCCCATAGGCGGCTATATTGCCGGCAAAAAAGAGTATATTGAAAACGCCGCATACCGGCTGACATCTCCGGGGTTAGGAAAGGAAGTAGGCGCTTCCTTAGGGGTTCTCCCCGCCTTTTACCAGGGGCTGTTTTTGTCTCCCGTTGTGGTTGCCTCCGCATTGAAGGGGGCGGTGTTTGCCGCAAATATTTTGGAATCCTTCGGCTTTCCCGTGGTGCCCTCAGGCAGCGAAAGCAGACATGACATTATCCAGGCGGTTACCCTGGGAAGTGAAAAAGGCGTCGTGGCTTTCTGTAAGGGAATCCAGGCTGCAGCCCCTGTAGACAGCTTTGTGACGCCGGAGCCATGGGACATGCCGGGGTATGACAGTAAGGTTATCATGGCGGCGGGAGCTTTCGTCTCAGGAAGTTCTATAGAGCTATCGGCAGACGGGCCCATAAAGCCCCCTTATGCCGTTTATTTTCAGGGCGGACTGACCTTCCCCCATGCCAAATTCGGCATACTGAAAGCGGTTCAGGAATTGAAGAATTCTGGCGTAATCAGACTGGAATCATAGGGGTTTTGGTCGAAAAAAAATCCACGAAATCAGTATACATATATCGCCCCATGTGATAATATACTAATAGTTAAAAATTCTTTTTTATGTTTACATAACTACAAAAGAAGACGGAGGTTTTCATGAAAGGAAAGAACAATTGGGCCTGTTTTCTGATGATTCTGGCAGGAATTGTGATCGGCGGTTTTATCGGAAGTCTGTTTCCTAACACATTCTTGAATTTTGGACAGACCTTTGGTATGGAGACTCCGCTTATTCTGAATCTGGGGATTCTGGTGATAACCTTCGGGTTATCCATTAAAATTACAATCGGAAGCATTTTAGACATTATCATTGCCATTGTGATTTTCAGGTTTTTATAGTGTGTTTTTCCTTCTGGGAGAGAGACGGGAGGAATATGACGGAACAATTCATAAATGCGGAAAAGCCCTATGACAGATTTTTGAAAGCAGGTCCAAAAGCCTTGACGGATGCGGAGCTGCTTGCCATTATTATCCGCACGGGACACAAAGGTGCAGATGCCATGGCTCTTGCCAGGGAAATTCTGAAAAAGGCGGGAGATTACGGTATAGCGGGGCTTTACCATATGTCTGTGGAAGATCTGATGCAGGTAAAGGGAATCGGCGAGGTAAAAGCGGTTAAAATCAAATGCATTGCCGAATTGTCCAATCGCATTGCCAAATCCAAAAGAGGGCAGAAAATCATTTTTCAATCCCCCGGAGAGGTTGCCGCATACTATATGGAACAGCTGCGGCATCTGGAAAAGGAACAATGTCTTTGTGTTTTTTTAGACGGTTCCATGGGATTGATCAGGGAACAGATTATCAGTGTGGGAACCGTAAATGCTTCCCTCATTTCAAGCAGGGAGATTTTTGTGGAGGCGCTTTTGGCAAAGGCGGTAAATTTTATGGTTCTGCACAACCATCCAAGCGGCAGCGTAACGCCCAGTGCGGCGGATGGGGAAATGACAAGGAAGCTGTGGGAGGCGTCGGAATTGATGGATATACCGCTGATTGACCATCTGATCATAGGAGATAACAATTATTACAGTTTCAGGGAACACGGAATGATACAGTAATTTACAAAAAGAAAGGAGTACGGAATATGGCTTCCAGTGCTTACGGTATTGATTTAGGTACCAGCAACATCAAAATTTATGCAAAGGGTGAAGAGCATATATTTTCAGCCAAAAATATGATTGCTATTCAAAATAAAAATATTTTATTCGCTTACGGGGATTCCGCATTTGAAATGTATGAGAAGGCGCCGGACAACATTCACATAACCTATCCTCTGTGCAACGGTGTTATTGCGGATATTAAAAATATGCAGAACCTTGTGAAATGCTTTATTAACGACCTGTGCAAGGGGAATATCAAGCCTGCGGATTATTATATTGCGGTGCCCCATGACGTGACGGAGGTAGAGCAGAGAGCCTTTTTTGACTTGGTCAAGAACGCCGATGTGAAGGCAAAAAAGGTTATGGTTGTGGAAAAAGCCATTGCGGACGGACTGGGTATGGATATCGACGTAAAGAATTCCCAGGGCGTTTTAGTTGTGGACATTGGATATGATACCACAGAGGTTTCCATTCTGTCTTTGGGCGGAATTGTTTTAAGCCGTCTGATTAAGGTGGGCGGTCAAAAATTTGACGATGCCATCCGCAATGCGGTCAGAAAGGAATTCAATCTTATTATCGGCGGTAAAACCGCGGAGAAGGTAAAAATTGCATTACGTGAGCTGGAAGCTACGGGGAATCCGGCTGTTGTATACGGAAGAGACATTGTGACAGGACTTCCCGTGGAGCGGGAAATTCCTACAGAATTGGTTAAAAATGCTTTGAAAGAACATTTTGATACGGTTATTGACCACATTAAGGTTATTTTGGAACGGACGCCCCCGGAACTGGCAGCGGACATTTACCGCCACGGCATTTATCTGACCGGCGGAGCAAGCCAGGTGGCACATTTAGACGAATTGATCAGCGAGGGAACCGGTTTAAAGGTTAATATGGCGGAAAATCCCATAGCAAGCGTCGCTTTAGGACTGGCAAAGGTTATTACGGATGACAATTTCCGTTCCGTGGCATATGTATTTTCCGGTAATGGAGGAAAAGGATGAAACGCAAGCGGACAAAGTTTACTTTACAAAGTAAATATCTGCTGTTGATCTTAACAGGCTTATGCATTGTTTTAATGGCCGTTACCTTTACCACTGATTTATTTACGGGAATGGTTGCCAGGATTTCCGGTTATGTTACAATTCCGTTTCAGACGGGCATCAGCGAGATAGGCGGTTATTTGTCAGACCGATCCAAGGACCTGGCCCAAATCAGGGATTTGCAAAAGCAGAACCAGGAGCTTCAGGAGCGGATCGACCAACTGACCATTGAAAATAACACCCTGACGCAGGAAAAATACGAGTTAAATAATCTGCGCAGCCTTTATCAGCTGGATCAGGAGTATTCGGAATATGAAAAAATCGGCGCCAGAGTCATCGGCATGGACGGTGGAAACTGGTTTAATACCTTTATTATTGATAAAGGAACCGATGACGGAATTGCAATCGACATGAATGTCATGTCGGGAAGCGGTCTGGTGGGAATTGTGACGGAGGTCGGAGTCAACTGGGCGAGGGTAACGGCTATTATTGACGATACCATTAATGTGCCCGGTATGGTTTTAGCAACGGGAGACCGGCTGATGGTATCCGGAGATCTGGAGCTGATGAGTGAAAATACCATTCGCTTCAGCAAATTAATTGATTCGGAAGGAAAGGTAAAGGAAGGGGATAAGGTGGTTACCTCCAATATCAGTACCAAATATCTTCCCGGACTTTTGATCGGCTATATTACCTCTATGGAAGCCGATGCCAACAATCTGACCCATTCCGGCTCCATAACGCCGGCAGTTGACTTTGAACATATGGATCAGGTGCTTGTTATCCTTGACTTAAAGCAGCAGATTGATGAGAATGAATAGAAATGAAAAATAAGATTCTTGCCATATTCGTAGTTATTTTCAGTTTTATATTGCAAAGCACCGTGTGCCGTTATATTGCTTTTGGCAATGTGGGTCCCAATCTGTTGATCATTACAACAGCCACCTTTGGCTTTATGATGGGACAAAAGGCCGGAATTACCGTAGGCTTCTTTACGGGACTGCTGGTGGATATATTCAGCGGAGGCATTCTGGGCTTTCATGCGCTTCTTTATATGTACATAGGATATTTCAATGGCTTCTTCAAACGACTGTTCTTTAAGGACGATCTGATGCTGCAGATTTTACTGGTAGGGTGCAGCGACTTTGTTTACAGCATAACCTATTATTTATTGATGTTTTTATTGAGGGGGAGATTCCATATCGGGTATTATCTGATGAATATCATCATTCCCGAGGTGGTATATACCATTTTGTTAACCATCATACTTTTTTCGGTCATGACTCTGTTTAACAGGCTGGCGGAAAAAAGGAGGAGCAGGAGCAGCGAGGAAATTGTTTAGAAATATAAGAGATTCCATTATTAATTTTATAACATCGAGATTCTTCATTCTGATTTTGGCGTTTATGCTTATGTGCGGCATTTTGATCCGTCAATTGTTTGTGCTTCAAATCGTAAACGGAGAGTCATACCTCAATGAATTTACCTTAAAAATCCGTAAAGAAAGAACCATCCCCAGCACCAGAGGACAGATTTTTGACAGAAACGGCGAATTACTGGCTTATAATGAGCTGGCTTATTCCGTAACCATTGAAGACGTTTATGAATCAGGAAGAGGCAAAAATAAAGCGGTTAATACCACTTTAGCATCCCTGATTGAAATGGTTGAGAGCAACGGGGATTCGGTTGTCAGCGACTTTAATATCATTATCGGGGATAACGGAGAGTTTGAGTTTGCCGTTTCGGGTACGACTTTGCAGCGTTTTCTGGCGGATGTGTATGGCAGGACCTATATTGATGATTTGTCTTATGCGGAAAAAACCGCCACAGCCCAAGAGGTTATCAATTATCTGGGCGGCACTAAAAAATTCGAAGTGGGAGAGTATGAGGATCCTGATGACAGAAGTACGGATTTTATCGTCGGAAAAGGATATTCCAAGGATGTCCTCTTAAAAATCATTACCATCCGCTATGAAATGAGCTTAAAAAGCTTTCAGAAATATATTCCTACCGTTGTAGCCACCGATGTATCGGATGAAACGGTGGCGGTTGTCATGGAAAACGCCGCTTCCTTAGACGGTGTTTCCATTGCCGAGGATACCATCCGCAAATATGTGGACAGCGTATATTTTTCTCATATTATCGGCTATACCGGAAAAATTTCCCAGAAAGAACTGGAAACCCTTTTGGAAACAGACGATTCCTATATCATGACGGATATTATCGGCAAATCCGGTATTGAAAGCTATATGGAGTCTTACTTACAGGGAAAAAAGGGGTCTGAGGTCGTATATGTAAACAGCCTCGGAAAGGTTATTGAAACAAGCGACAGGGTAGAACCCAGCGCAGGAAACGACTTATATCTGACCATTGATAAGGATTTACAAAAGGCTGTTTATAATTTACTGGAGCAGAAAATAGCGGGTATTCTAATAGATAAAATAGAACCGGTCAAGGAATATATTCCGGAAGAAAATGCATCGGCAAGTTCTATTATAATTCCTATTGACGATGTGTATTTTGCCCTGATCAATAACAGTATAATCGACATCAATCATTTTTCCGCTGAAAATGCCACAGCTTTGGAAAAAGAAGTTTACAGCGCCTTCCTTACAAAGGAGGAGGCAGTACTGGGCGAGTTAAAAAGCCAGTTAAACGAGAATCCGCAGATTTATAAAGAACTGCCCGTGGAATATCAGATATATAATTCCTATATTACCACGGTGTTGAATAATAAAGGGATTATTCTCACAAATGAAATCGATAATGACGATGCCACTTATCTGGCATGGAGAAATGACGAGTCCATCAGTTTAAAAGAATATCTTCTCCACGTAATTGCCATGAACTGGATCGATATTTCAAAGCTTGATTTAGAGGGACAATATTCCGATTCGGAGGAAATTTATCAGGCCATGCTAGCCTATGTATTTGATGAATTGAAAACGGATACGGATTTCCATAAAAAAATGTATAAATACATGATTCGGGATAATATTCTAAGCGGACAAGAGGTATGTCTTTTGCTATATGACCAGGGAATTATTACGGGTACCATGGCAGAGCGGGCAACTCTGGAAAACGGTACGATTTCCCCATATAATTTTATGATAAGTAAAATTTCCAATCTGGAAATCACACCAGCCCAGCTTGCGCTGGATCCCTGTTCCGGTTCCGTAGTTGTAACAGATGTGAATACGGGAGAGGTATTGGCTCTTGTATCTTATCCCGGCTATGACAATAACCGTATGTCTAATTCGGAATATTATGCAAGGCTGAATTCCGATTTATCCAGACCGCTTTGGGATTATGCCACACAGCAGACTTCAGCGCCGGGATCCACATTTAAAATGGTTACGGCGACCGCCGCTTTGGAGGAGGGCGTAGTAAGTCCGGGAGAAACGGTTATCTGCAGGGGAATCTATGATACCATAACCCCGTATCCGCCCAAATGCTGGATTTATCCGTCGTCCGTTCACGGGTCCCTTAACATTACAGGGGGGATTGAGCATTCCTGCAACTATTTCTTTTATGAAATGGGCTATCGTCTGGGCAAGAGCACAGGGACCTATAATTCCGATGAAGGCCTTGAAAAACTGGCTTATTATGCGGATTTATACGGTTTAACTGAAAAATCCGGCGTAGAAATTGTAGAAGAGGAACCCCAGGTTTCCGATACGGATTCCGTTCGTTCTGCAATCGGACAAGGAACCAACAACTATACCACGGTAGGCCTTGCAAGATATATTACCACCGTTGCCAACAGCGGCACCTGTTATAATTTGAGCCTTTTAGACAAGGTAACGGATTCTGAAGGCAACTTAATCGAGGATTTTACTCCCACTGTACGCAATACCTTAAGCATTTCCGACAGTACATGGAATGCCATTCATGCAGGTATGCGTAAAGTGATTGAAGATAAAACCTACTATCGGGGAATGGGAGTAAACGTAGCGGGCAAAACGGGAACGGCCCAGGAAAACAGAAACCGTCCCAACCATGCTTTGTTTGTCAGCTATGCGCCCTATGAAAACCCTGAAATCAGCGTGACTACTCGTATTGCTTTCGGGTATGCGGCTGATTTTGCGGCACAGCTTACAAAGGACGTCTATAAGTACTATTATAAACTGGAGGATGAGGAGGTCCTGATTGACGGTACTGCCGCCCAGGACAACACGATTACTTCAAACGAGGAATAGGAGGTGGATGCTTTGACGGAAAATGTGACGATCAAAAGCTTTTCCGGGGGAATCCGAGTGAAGCTTAAAGAAGAACCGGATTTCGATCTGATTCTTCAGGAAACAAAAGAAAGCTTCGCCGACGCGGCTTCCTTCTTTAAGGATGCATCCATTGCGCTTCAGTTTCAGGGCCGGAGGCTAAACGAAGAAGAAAGCACCATGCTGCTTCAGGCAATTCAAAGCGTCTGCAGCTTACATATTATTTGTCTGGTATGTACAGATGAAGAAGCCGGCGATTACTATACAAAACTGGTGGAAGCGGCAAATGAAGAAGCGCTTACCAAAAGAGAACAGAATTGCCAGTTCTATAAGGGAACCCTGAGGGACGGCGAGGCATTTGAATCAGCTTCAAGTGTTATCGTATTAGGGGATGTACAAAAGGGGGCTTTTATAGCCGCCAAAGGAAATATTATTGTATTGGGCAGGCTTTCGGGCAGCGCCTATGCAGGCGGCGACGGCAGGAGAGACCGCTTTATTGCGGCCCTGCAGCTGGATACGGAGTCTCTCAGGATTGCAGAGTTAAAATACAAAAAGGATATAAAAAGCGTAATTGCCATAAAGAAAAAACAGCTTCCCAGGCTTGCAGTCATTAAGCAGGACAAAATCATGATCAGGGAATTGGACTTTACCAAAGAATTACCGGAAAATAATCTGCGTTAGCGTTTTCCGGGGGACGATAATGAAAGGCGGAGGTTTTTATGAGTGAAGTAATTGTCGTCACATCAGGTAAAGGTGGTGTAGGTAAAACTACCACAAGTGCAAATATCGGAACAGGACTTGCCGTTTTGGGCAAAAAGGTTGTACTAATCGATACGGACATCGGATTGAGAAATCTGGATGTAGTAATGGGACTGGAAAACAGAATTGTCTACAATTTAGTGGATGTGGTGGAAGGAAACTGCCGTATTAAGCAGGCCCTGATCAAGGACAAGCGTTTCCCGGGTCTTCATCTGATTCCAAGCGCCCAGACAAGGGATAAATCAGCGGTAAATCCGGAACAGATGAAAAAGCTGACGGAGCAGTTGAAGGAACAGTTTGATTATATCATCTTAGATTGCCCGGCAGGCATTGAACAGGGGTTCAAAAACGCCATTGCCGGCGCCGACAGGGCCATTGTAGTCACAACCCCTGAGGTATCCGCCATCAGGGATGCGGACCGGATCATCGGATTATTAAATGCATATGAAATGGGACAGATCGATCTGGTAGTTAACAGACTCAGACCGGATATGATCAAGCGGGGCGATATGATGAGCGTTGAGGATGTGGTGGATATTTTATCCGTTCATCTTTTGGGCGCCATTTATGATGATGAGAACATCGTCATTTCCACCAACCACGGAGAACCTTTGGTCTGTTCCGATACACCGGCAGGAAAAGCTTTTATGAATATCTGTAACCGGATATTGGGACAGGATGTACCCCTATATTCCCCAGAGAGGGAAAAATCTATATGGTTTCGTATTAACGGTATTTTTCAGAAATTATAATGGGGGTATAGGAAATGGGTAAATTGTGGCTTTTTAGAAAGAAAAAATCCAGCGAGATTGCCAAGGACCGGTTGAAAATTCTACTCATATCCGACAGGATTGACTGTTCGCCGGAGGTAATGGAAATGATAAAGCGGGATATTGCAAAAATCCTGTGCAAATACATGCAGATTGACACCAGTACATTAGAACTGGAATTTTCCAGACGGAAAATTAATGTTTTCTGGTAATATAGGAGTTGAAATACGTGTTAAAAAGATACCGTGTCAGAGATTATGATTTTAAATTAGTATTTATGCTGATTGCCATAACCGTTATTGGAATTATGGCAATCGGCAGCGCTAATGCCGAATATCAGTCCAAGCAGATTGTTGGACTGATATTAGGATTGTTTGTTATGGTAGTGCTTTCTCTGTTTGATTACCATATATTTTTGAAATTTTACTGGCTCATCTATTTGGGAAGTATTGTATTGCTGCTTTTGGTGCGCCAGTTCGGAACGGTTGTAAACAATGCAAAAAGATGGGTTGCCATTGCCGGAATCCGGTTTCAGCCCTCAGAGACGGTTAAAATACTATTGATTTTATTTTATGCACAGTATATTATGAAACATAAGGAACGTTTTAATTCTTTTCAGAATCTTGCCGTTATGGTGCTTTTGTTTATACCTCCCTGGGTGCTGATTTATAAGCAGCCGGATATGTCTACCAGCATTATGCTGCTTATGATTTTTTGTGTTATTTTGTATATAGGGGGACTAAACTATAAAATTATCTGGGGGGCGGTAGCGGTCATCATACCTGTGGGAATCATATTTCTCTCACTGGTATTGCAGGAGGACCAGAATCTCATTAAGGATTACCAGCAGGATAGAATTATGGCATGGCTTCATCCCGATGAATACGAGAATGCTGAGGGGTATCAGCAGACAAATTCGCAAATAGCCATAGGTTCCGGTCAGCTTTTCGGAAAAGGACTTAACAATAACGAAATTGCTTCCGTCAAAAACGGAAACTTTATTTCAGAACCCCAGACGGACTTTATCTTTGCCATAATAGGGGAAGAGCTGGGATTTGTAGGCGGATGCGTTGTCGTTATCTTGTGTTTCCTAATAGCCATTGAATGTGTTTTAGCCGCCACGCGGGCAAGTGATATAGAAGGAAAGATTATCTGTTCCGGAATGGCGGCGTTAGTTGGATTCCAAAGCTTTTTCAATATAGGCGTAGCGACGGGAGTCATTCCCAATACGGGATTGCCGTTACCTTTTGTGAGTTATGGCCTGACCTCGCTGATAAGTCTCTTTATGGGAATGGGATTTGTTTTAAATGTGAGACTGCAGGCTGTTCGTAAATATAGTTGAGAGAGGGTATTTAATTATGAATATTGCATTAATCGCACATGATGCAAAGAAAAAACTGATGCAGAATTTCTGCATTGCCTACCGTGGTATTTTAAGCAAAAACGAGCTCTACGCCACGGGAACCACGGGCAGGCTTATTGAGGAAGTTACAAATTTGAATATCCATAAGTTTCTGGCAGGCCATTTAGGTGGCGAGCAGCAGATCGGAGCGCAGATTGAACACAATCAGATAGATCTGGTCATTTTTCTGCGGGATCCGCTGACTCCTAAAAGCCATGAACCGGATGTGAATAATGTAGTTAAGCTATGCGATACCCACAATATTCCTCTGGCCACAAACCTGGCGTCTGCCGAACTATTGATAAAATCACTTGACAGAGGAGACCTTGAGTGGCGTGAAATGTACAAATAGAAAACGAATTCCGGCTCTCTGCCTTATCATAGTCCTGATTTTCTGTATGGCGGGCTGTGGGAGCAGCGGCTACAGCATGAATTATGATTTAAACAGCTCCGTTTCGGCTTATCGGTTTATTAGTGGGGACAACAGCGGGACCAGGGCAGACTCCTTTGCACAGGATTTGTGCGTAATAAACGGAGATGTTTCGGTCAACAGCATTGATTCGTCCGAGGCTGAAGCGGTATTGCTATGCAATATTAACGCCAGGGAAGTTTTATATGGCAAAAATGCCAATCTGCAGTTAAATCCTGCCAGTCTGACCAAAGTCATGACGGCAATTATTGCTTTAAAAAAAGGTAATCTGGACGATGTGCTGACCGCATCCGAAAATGTGGAAATCACGGAATCCGGTGCGTCCTTAGTAGGAATCAAGGCAGGCGATACCATGACTCTTGCCCAGGCGCTTCACGCTCTTTTGATCCCGTCTGGAAACGATGCGGCAGTTATGATTGCGGAATATATAGCCGGAAGTGAAGAAGCTTTTGTTGATATGATGAATGAAGAAGCTTTGTCATTAGGGGCGACCAACTGTCATTTTATGAATTCTCACGGACTGACAGCCGAGGGGCATTATGTAACGGCCTATGATATGTATCTGATTTTTAATGAAGCGATTCAATATGATGAATTTATACAAATTATATCAACTTCTGAATATTCGGGAGTCTATCACAATGCTGCAGGGGACCCCAAGGAACTGTCTTTTAACAACAGCAACTGGTTTTTAAACGGCAACCACGAAACGCCGGATGGGGTTATGGTAATCGGCGGAAAAACGGGAACAACCAGTGCGGCAGGTAATTGTCTTGTGCTTCTTTCCAAGGATTCCTCGGGCAATCCGTATATATCTGTTATATTGAAAAGTTCCGGCAGAGAATACCTGTACGATGAAATGTATGACCTGATTAATTTGGTCAATCATTGACGCAATAAGGTAAGGAGTCACTGATTTGGCATCACGAAAAAAACCAATCAATATAAAAAAATACCGCAGACCCTTAAATATCAATATCGGCATTATTATTTTTGCCGTAATGTTTCTCTATATTCTCATTTGTGTTGCGCTTTTTTTTACTAAGGGAAATGTAAAACGTTATGAAGTCCGTTCCGGTTCCTTAAGCATTTCCAATGTATACGAAGGAATCATTTTAAGGGAGGAAACGATTGTTTCGGCAAATTCCTCAGGTTATATCAACTATTTTTCCAGAGAAGGCGAACATGTTGCCAGCGGGGATTTGATCTATTGTCTGGATCAGACCGGAAAAATGGCGGAAATTCTTCATAATGATACGGATGAAATCCTTCTGTCGGGCAATGATTTGGGGGAACTGCGCAATGATTTTATGCAGTTTGCCCACAATTACAAGGATGAGCAGTTTGGACAGGTATATGATTTTTCTTATGACGTATCGGGCACCGTGTTAAAGTTATCCAATTACAATATGTTAAATAATTTACAGCGTGCAGATGTGACCGGAAGCTCTGTACAGTTTTCCTATGCCCCCAGAAGCGGCGTTGTTGTTTATAACGTGGACGGGCTGGAACATTTAGAGCCATCCATGGTAAACGCAGAAACTTTTTCCAAAGAAAACGGAGATAAGGAACAGTTTGTCAACAATACCCTGGTGGGAAGTACGGATCCTGTATATAAAATGATAACCTCGGAACAGTGGTCGATTGTTATTCCGGTAGAAAGGGAAAAGGTTGCCAGACTTCAGAAAGAAGGCTTTGTAGAAGTCAAATTTTTGAAAAACCAGTACAGCTCATGGGCGGAAGTAAATGTTTTGAGCGCCGATGATAAATATGATTATGTGGAATTGAAATTCAACAATTCCATGATTACTTTTGCAAAAGACCGCTATATTGATATCGAGATAATTTTAGATGATGACAGGGGACTTAAGATTCCCAACAGCGCCATTGTGGAAAAAGAGTTTTATCTGATTCCCAAGGAATACGCTGCAAAGGGCGGAAACAGCTCCGAGGACGGCTTCATGCGTGAAACCTATGACGAAGAGGGAAATATTTCCACAGAATTCATAGACGCCGCCATTTATTCCGAAAGTGAAACGGACTATTATGTAGACACCTCTGTTTTACGTCCGGGAGACTACATATGTATGCCGGATTCTTCGGAAAAATATCCGGTCAGCAAGGTAGGTACTTTAATGGGCGTTTACAATATCAATAAAGGCTTTGCGGATTTTAAGGAAATTACAGTTTTATATTCCAATGAAGAATATTCCATTGTAAAATCCAATACCCGCTATGGACTGACGGAATATGACTATATTGTTTTAGATGCGGACAGTATCAATGAAAACGATTTTATTTATGATTAACGGGCATTTGTGATAAAGCGAACATTTATGACAAGACGAGAAACGAACCGGTAAATTTACCGGCAGGGAAAGAGGAGTAGTCTATGTTACAGGATAATTATGATAAGGTTGCCGGAAACATTTTAAGGGCATGTGAAAAATCCGGCAGGAATCCGGACGAGGTAACGCTGATCGCGGTCAGCAAAACAAAACCGGTTTCCATGTTACAGGAGATTTACGACCATGGCTGCCGGGATTTTGGGGAAAACAAGGTTCAGGAGCTTTTGGAGAAGTACGAGGTTATGCCAAAGGATATCCGGTGGCATTTAATCGGGCATCTCCAGCGGAATAAGGTAAAATACGTGGTGGATAAAGCCGCATTGATCCATAGTGTGGATTCCCTTAAATTGGCCGAGGAAATCAGCAAAGAGGCTTTAAAGAAAAATGTGGAAGCGGATATTCTGATAGAGGTTAATGTGGCAGAGGAGGAATCCAAGTTCGGAACAAGAACCGAGGACGCCATAGAGCTGGTTTTACAGATTGCGAAGCTGCCGGGTATTCATATAAAAGGATTGATGACAATTGCCCCATATGTTGAGAATCCAGAAGAAAATCGACAATATTTTGCGCAGTTGAGACAATTATCTGTTGACATAAGTGCTAAAAACATTGATAATGTAAGTATGAATGTACTTTCTATGGGAATGACCGGCGATTATGAGACCGCTGTCAGTGAGGGTGCGACTCTTGTAAGAGTTGGAACCGGGATATTCGGAGAGCGGCATTATATAGTGTGAAAATGTGTTAGGAGAATGTATTATGAGTGTAATGGATAAATTTTTGAATTCTTTAAAATTAAATGATGAGGATTTGGATGACGACTACGATGATTACGATGACGAGGACGAAGAAGTAGAAGAGGCTCCCAGAAGAAAGGTTGTTGCCAGAGTGGAACCCGATTACGAAGAAGAAAGACCCAGAGTCAAATCTACACCTAAGGTAACACAGATGAGACAGCCGCGAAGAACGGGGGATGGCATGGAAGTATGTGTGATTAAACCAACTACAGTTGAGGATGCAAGAGAAATTACAGAAACGCTTTTGGCAAACAGAACAGTTGTATTGAATCTGGAAGGCCTGGATGTGGATATCGCCCAGAGGATCATTGATTTTACTTCCGGTTCCTGCTTTGCGATCAGCGGAAATCTGCAGAAGATTTCTCATTACATATTCATCATAACACCGGCAAGCGTTGACATTTCCGGTGACTTTCAGGAAATTCTTTCCGGTTCCATAGATGTATCGGGAATCAATACCGGATTATAAAAGCAGTTGAGATAAAAAAATGAAAGGAGTATTGTAAGATAACTGTTTTACAATACTTTTTTTATGCGAAAACCCACAGGAGGAGATTGAACATGAGTAACAGACTACCCGTTAATAAGGATAGAAAATATTGCTATGAGATTGTTCTGGAACAGGACTTTTCCAAACTGACGGAGGAGCTTGAACGTCTGGAATGGAACCTTTCCTACAAAAAGATTTGTATTGTAACCGACAGTAATGTGGAAAAGCTGTATGCAAAGGAATTACAAAATCTTTTAACGCCCTTAGCATTAGCAGTGGAAATCTTTGCTTTTCCCGCAGGCGAGGAGCATAAAAATCTGGAAACGGTGCAGAATCTTTATGAATTCCTGATTCAAAAGCATTTTACCAGAAAAGATGTGCTCTTTGCATTAGGAGGCGGCGTTGTAGGAGATTTGACAGGATTCTGTGCGGCCACTTTTTTAAGGGGAATTGACTTTATACAAATACCCACCACCTTGCTTTCCCAGGTTGACAGCAGCATCGGCGGAAAAACCGGGGTGGACTTTGCACAATACAAGAATATGGTTGGAGCCTTTTATATGCCAAAGCTTGTTTATATGAATCTGGCTGTTTTAAAGGACTTAGACGGGAGACAATACTATGCGGGCATGGCTGAGGTTTTAAAATCAGCCCTGTTAAGGGACGGTGTTTTATACGAATGGCTTTTGTCAAACCTCTACGAAATCTGCGACAGAGAGCCAGAAACGATTGAAGAATTGATACTGCGTACCTGCACCATTAAGAAAAATATCGTAGAAAAGGATCCCTACGAAAAAGGCGACCGCGCTCTTTTGAATCTGGGACACACTTTGGGGCATGCTATTGAAAAATACAAAAATTTCCAGCTTCTGCACGGGGAATGCGTTGCACTAGGCACTGTATGCGCCGCCTATATTTCCTGGAAAAGACAGCTTTTGTCCGATGATGAATATTATGAAATCAGGGATATGTTTGTTCCCTTCAATCTGCCGATTACAATTGACGATATCGAGCCGGAAGAAATTGTAAAGCTGACCCATTCCGACAAAAAGATGGAACAGGACGGTATAAAATTTATTTTGCTGAAAAAAGTTGGAAAGGCTTTTGTGGATAAAACGGTTACTGATGAAGAAATGCTGGCTGCTGTAAGGGAAATCCATTTTACGGAAGAGGATATGAAAGCCTGATGCGGGGACAGCCACAGGAAAAAATGTGCGAGAACAGGAAATAATGTTATAAATACAGGAAAAGCAATCAAATACAGAAAAAGCAATCCGAAAAAACGGAAAGCTGATCATAAGTATGGTCCTGTGGAAGAAGGAGAGTACGTGAACAAAAAGAAAGTATTGAGAATTATCATTGATATACTGGCAATTTTGCTTTTTATATTTTTAGACCAGTTTACAAAATATCTGGCGGTTGTAAAGTTGAAATACAATCCACCTTATGTATTGATCGACGGTGTGCTGGAGCTTAATTATCTGGAAAATAAGGGAGCAGCCTTTGGTATGCTGCAGGATAAACGGACGCTGTTTATTTTTATGACGGTTATTATGCTGACGGTTGTTTTTTATGTATTGATCAAGCTTCCCGACGAAAAAAAATTTGTGTCATGGCAGATATTCCTTTGCCTTATTTGTGCAGGGGGAATCGGAAATATGATTGACAGAGTACGTTTTGATTATGTTGTGGACTTTATTTATTTTGTCTTGATCGATTTTCCGGTCTTTAATCTGGCCGACATCTTAATTACCATAGGCACCGTACTGTTTTTCATTGTGATCTTATTCCTGACCAAGGAAGAGGAATTGCAGTTTTTGAGGTTTAATATCCGAAGGGACTCTTAAAAGAAGATGGAGAACAATGCTGATACAAGAACAGGATAGGGAAGAAATGAGCAATCAAAAAGAAGCAGAAAACCAGATGGCAACAGAAAACGGAATCCGTGAGGTTTCTTTTGAGGCATCCTTGGAAAATGATGACTGCAGAATAGATAAGGTTGTAACCGACTGGTTTGCGGAATTATCACGCTCCTACATCCAGAAAATGATAAAGAGCGAAAGCGTTCTGGTCAACGGAAAGACCGTAAAAGTCAATTACAGAGTTAAGGAAGGGGATTTTATACGTTGTATTATCCCTGCCTGTGCGGAGCCTGAAATTGTCCCCGAAAATATTCCTCTGGATATTTTATATGAAGATGAGGAACTGATAGTTGTCAATAAGCCTAAAGATATGGTGGTTCATCCCAGCGCAGGCCATTATTCCCATACTCTGGTTAACGGCCTTTTGTTTCATTGTAAAGGACAGCTGTCGGGCATTAACGGTGTTTTCAGACCGGGAATTGTTCACAGGATTGATAAAGATACTACAGGCTCCTTAATTGTCTGTAAAAGCGAACGTGCCCACAAAGCAATTGCAGAACAGTTAAAGGAACACACCGTTGTTAGAAAATATAGGGCTATCTGTTACGGGAATTTTGACTGCACGGAAGGAATTGTGGATGCACCAATCGGACGGGATATATGCGACAGGAAGAAGATGGCAGTTAACGAAAAAAACGGAAAAGCTGCCGTTACCCATTATTATGTGCTAAAACAGTTTCAGGGATTTTCCTATATTGAATGCCGGTTAGAAACGGGAAGAACCCATCAGATCAGGGTTCATATGACAAGCATCGGGCATCCCTTGCTGGGGGACGAGGTCTACGGAAACAGAGCGGGCAAATTCAAGCTTCAGGGACAGTGCCTCCATGCCATGACAATCGGCTTCATACATCCGGTTTCAAATAAATACATGGAGTTTGAAGCGCCTTTACCGGATTACTTTTCACATCTATTAGAAATTCTATAAAAATCTGACATTTTGACTTATAAATTGACATTTAATTAGGCAAAAAACGATAATTTTACCTTGTATTTAACAATATAGTATGCTACAATTATTAAAGTTTTGAATAGTTGTAGTTTCTTTTTTTTTAATAATCAGCATAAATATTTAATAAATACGAAGGGGCATTTCATGAAGAATACAGACTATCTGGACAGACTCCTTCTGCGCTATGCGGGAACATTCAATATTTACATGCCTTATAAAATCCATGGAAAAGAGTATCCTGCATACGGATGCTTTTTTTCGTCTGTTGAGAAATATGTTTTGGTCAGGGAAGCTAATATGTGGACCACCAATAGTCATGAACACATTTTATTTATGACTGTGGATGAAGTGAGTGAAAATACATTACAGGAGGTTCGAAGTTTATTAGAAAATTATATGGAGCCAAGGCTTGTTCGGAATGATAACAAGTATCCCGCTAAAAATCATATGTACAGCTATCTGACCATAGCAATCCTATCAGAAAAATCCATGGATAAGACACTGGTTAAAAAAGTCCGTAAATTTAAGTTTGAAAAGGGTTATCTTTTTAATTTCAGAGGTTTCAGTCAAAGCAGGCTGGTATGCGCATCCATGGAGGATGAGCAAGTTGTTACAAATTATCATGCCAGACAGTTAAAAAAAATGTTTAAAGAAACCTTTTCCGATGTCCGTGCAGGGAAAAAAACTTTCAGCCGGCAATGTATGGAGGAAGGCATTGAGCCTTTCCGTCAGGAATAAATTAGTATATAAGACGGATGAAAATCTGTTTTATAGATAGAAATTCTCACATATTTACAATCAATAAGTCCGCATGAAACGGCGGATTATTGACCCTCGCAGCATTTGCCAAATGGATGTACTTGTACATTTTCCTGGTTCATTTGTCCGCGGGAATCAAAAATACTAATTTAGGAGGGATTGAGTGTGAGTGCAGTTGTTTTAATTTTAATTGCCATTGCAATCTTCGTCGTTGCATATCTTACATACGGCAGATTTCTGGCAAAATCATGGGGCATTGACCCGTCTAAACCAACACCGGCACATACGTTAGAAGACGGTGTTGACTACTGTCCTGCAAAGACGCCTGTCTTAATGGGACATCACTTTTCATCCATTGCCGGAGCAGGTCCTGTTAACGGCCCTATTCAGGCAGCATTTTTCGGTTGGATTCCATGCTTTTTATGGATTGTGATCGGCGGTATTTTCTTTGGTGCCGTACAGGATTTCGGTTCCTTATTCATTTCCATCCGTCATGAAGGAAAATCTCTTGGCGAGGTAATTGAAGAGACCATCGGACGTAAAGCAAGAGTACTCTTTACCGTATTTGCATGGCTGGTATTATTGCTGGTTATCGCAGCATTTGCTGATATTGTAGCAAAATCTTTTATCGGCGTAAGTCATGGCGGCAGTACATCAAACGGTTCCGTGGCAACGGCATCTTTATTATTTATTCCGTTGGCTATCGGATTCGGTTTCCTTGTTTACAGGAAAAATGCACCTTTAGTTATTTCTTCTGTTGTTGGTGTTATTTTACTTGCGGCATGTGTAGGAATCGGTCTTGCATGTCCTTTGGATCTGCCTTCTAATGTATGGATCGGCTTTGTATTTGTATACATTATGATTGCATCTGTAACGCCTGTCTGGATTTTGTTACAGCCTAGGGATTATTTAAGCTCCTTCCTGCTTTATTTTATGATGATAGCAGCAGTAATCGGTATTATCGGGGCTACCATTGTGGATCCTTCGTCCACAAAATTTATTACACCTGCTTTCACGGGCTTTGCGGTAAACGGTTCTTATTTGTTCCCTACCTTATTTATTACCATTGCCTGTGGCGCTATTTCCGGATTCCATTCATTGATTTCATCCGGAACAACATCAAAGCAGCTGGATAATGAAAAAGATGCGCTTCTTGTTGGATACGGTTCTATGTTAATCGAATGTGTACTGGCTGTTATTTCTTTAATTGCTGTCGGCACATTATCTGTTGACGGTTCCATGGCTGCAATTCAGGCGGATTTAGGTCTGGAAAACATCTCTCCGACCATTATTTTCGGCACGGCGATCGCTAACTTCTTTGCTGTGATCGGATTCCCTACCGCAGCAGTAGATGCAACCAGAACAATTATTATGCTGGCTGTTTCCTGCTTCTGTTTAACCTCTCTGGATACGGGAACACGTCTTGGACGTTTCATGTTCCAGGAGTTATTTGCAACAAACAAAAAAGGAGAGAAAAATATCCTTTCCAATATGTATGTGGCAACTGTTATTACAGCGATTTGCGGTTTTGTTCTCTGCCTTGCAGGTTACCAGAAGGTATGGCCTTTATTCGGTGCAGCAAACCAGTTGGTAGCAGTTCCCGCATTCCTTGCAATTGCTACTTACTTAAAGAAAATCGGCAAAAACAACAAAATGTTATACTTCCCGATCATCTTTATGTCTATTGCAACCCTGACATCTATGTTCTTTACATTTAAGGGCAATCTGATGAACATTATCAACAAGACGGTTGAAGGAACCGCATTATTTACATGTATACTTCAGGACATCATCATTGTTCCTCTTGTAGTGCTTGCGGTAATTCTGATTGTTGACGGTGGAAAAGTATTGTTAAAGAAAAACTAATTGCCGACAAAGAAATTTTTATGCGCTGTTACGGCTTTATGGTTGTAGCGGCGCATTTTTGTGTGTTAAATCAGCGTTAAAATTCTTCAAAAAACATTCAGATTATATAAAGTTAATTGTTTTACAAAATGTACTTTGATACCATAAAGCATACTGAAATTTGCAAAAGGAGGAGTTTGTTTTATGGCTGAAAATATTTTTGTGGCAGTTATTGCAGTATTTGCTGTAGGTGCGGCAGTCTGGTCATGGTGGTATGAAAACCACGGTACAGATGCAGATGATTAAAATAATGTGAAATAAAGTTAATTGTGAAACTTGTATAATTTTTATTGCAAATCTCTGTGAAATTTAATATAATTTATACATAAAATTTCTTGCAGAAATGAGGTATGACTTATGAATACAATTATTACAATCGGCAGACAGTTTGGGTCCGGCGGACGTGAAATCGGCGCAAAGCTGGCGACAGTGCTGGATATTCCATTCTATGACAGGGATTTGTTAACAAGGGTAGCAAAGGAAAGCGGTTTCTGTGAGGAAATGATACAGTGCCATGATGAAAGGCCCACCAACAGCTTTTTATACAATCTGGTTATGGACACCTATTCCTTTGGATATAATTCGGCAGCAATGGTGGATATGCCCATCAGTCAAAAGGTTTTCCTTGCACAGTTTGACACCATCAGGAAAATTGCTGATGAAGGCGCCTGTGTTATCGTAGGCAGATGTGCTGATTACGCATTGTCGGAATACGACAACTGCCTGAATATCTTCATCCATGGAGATGAAAAGTGCAAGGTGGAGCGTATTATGCGCAAGCATGATTTATCAGAGCAGAAGGCAAAAGAAATGATTATCAAAAAAGATAAGCAGCGCCAGAGCTATTACAATTATTATTCTTCCAAGAAGTGGGGGCGTGCGGATTCCTATGATTTAACTGTTAACAGTTCTGTTTTGGGAATTGACGGAACGGTTAAGCTGCTTAAACAGTTTATTATGGATTTTGAGGAGAAGAACTAGTGTATAGGATTTATTTATAAGGAATTAAAGGCAGTTCGGAGACGGGCTGTCTTTTTTTGAGGTAAATGCAGCAATTTCCATTGTTTGATTAAGATATTTAACTTAATAAGAAACTTGAAGGATTAAAAGAGAGTGTTGTATGAAAAATTAGGTAGTAACAATATAGATTACGGGGTAATGGAAAAATATGGTAAATTTATTATTATATCATATTACTTGTACTGTTAAAGGGACTATGCTTGTGGTATAATTAGTGTACAAGCAGAAATATTTTGGGCATATGAAATAAAACTTTTTGATTGGTATTATGAAGGAATTTTAAGGTTATTTTTTTGAAATTATTCAATTTTTGAATCGAAAAATTGAAAATATTGAAAAGATCAAAAAATAATCTTGACGTTTTATTGTGTGAGCGCTATATTATATTCAATACCATATTAATTTTTACATCATAAGTTCAAATAAGAATTTATTCAAATCGTCATCTTAGATGGCCCACAGTGTGTGGAATGAGAAGAGTCTGCTATGCAGGCTCTTTTTATACATAGAGCATATGAATAAATGGGAGGGGTATCATTGAGCAAAGATTATTTTTTAGGATTGGATTTAGGGACTGGTTCATTAGGATGGGCTGTTACAGATGATAATTATGAAATTATCCGGGCACACGGCAAGGCACTCTGGGGTGTCAGATTATTTGAAAGTGCTCAAACGGCAGAAGAACGCAGGGGATTCCGAACTGCCAGAAGGAGACTGGACAGACGGAACTGGAGAATACGATTGCTGCAGGAGATATTTTCAGAGAATATCGCTAAAGTAGATTCCGGCTTTTATCTTCGTATGAAAGAAAGTAAATATGTGCCTGAGGATAAAAGAAATATGAATGGAGAGTGCCCTGTTCTCCCTTATGCACTTTTTGTAGATGAGAATTTTACAGATAAAGATTATCATATTAAATTTCCTACCATTTATCATTTAAGACAGTGGCTTATGAATACAGATGAAACGCCGGATATACGGCTTGTTTATCTTGCATTTCATCATATGATGAAGCATCGGGGACATTTTTTGCTTTCAGGCAATATAGAAAGTATTAAAGAATTCAATACTACCTTTCAACAGTTTATTGATTGTGTAAAAGAAGAACTGGATTTGGAATTCCATTTGACTGATGAAGAAATCAAGTCAATAGAAGATACTATAAAAGATAGAAATCAAATTAAATCAGCTAAAAAAATGCAATTAATAAAGTCCTTGCATGCAAAAAGTGTTTGTGAAAAAACGTTATTAAACTTAATTGTCGGCGGAACCGTAAAATTAAGTGACATATTCGGAAACAGTGAATTTGATAATCTGGAGCAAAGCAAAATTTCCTTTTCTGACAATAATTATGATGATTATATTGGTACTGTTGAAAGCGATTTAGGGGAACAGTTTATCATAATTGAAAAGGCGAAAGCAGTTTATGACTGGAGTGTTCTTGTAGATATATTAGGCGACTATCAGTCTATTTCCGATGCAAAGGTGGCAATTTATGAAAAACATAAAAAGGATTTACACTATTTAAAAAATTTAGTTAAAGACAAACTGGATTCACAAGTTTATAATAATATCTTTGTACAAACAGATGAAAAAACAGCAAATTATAGTGCATATATCGGAATGACTAAAGTTAATGGGAAAAAGGTTCCTTTAGCCGACAAACAATGCAGTAAAGATGATTTTTATAATTTATTAAAAAAACACGTATTAAGTGTCCTTGAAGATTTACCGGAAGTTGAATATTTAAAAACTGAGCTTGAAAGGGGAACTTTCCTTCCCAAGCAGGTTACAAAGGATAATGGAGTGATACCATATCAGATTCATTTGTATGAATTAGATCAGATTATTCAAAATTTGCAACAGCGCATTCCTCTTTTAAAGGAGCACGGAAATAAAATACGAGAAATTTTTACATTCCGAATCCCTTATTATGTAGGGCCTTTAAATGGAATGACAAAGGGTGGTAAGACCACAAACTGGATGATTAGGAATGAAGGCATGGAGAGTGAAAAAATCTACCCATGGAATTTCCAAGAGGTTGTAAATATTGAGGCTAGTGCCGAGCAGTTTATTCGCAGAATGACTAATAAATGTACTTATTTGATTCATGAGGATGTACTTCCGAAGAATTCTTTGATTTACAGTAAGTTTATGGTATTAAATGAATTAAATAACCTGCGGTTAGGCGGAGAGCCTATCAGCGTGAAATTGAAACAAGGGATTTTTGAAGATTTATTTAAACATTCCCGGAAGGTTACCCAGAAGAAACTAAAGGATTATTTAAAAAGAAAAGGCATTATTGCAAAAGAGGATATTCCCAATCTGGACATTACAGGAATTGACGGAGATTTTAAAGGCTCTCTCACTGCATATCACGACTTTAAAGAAAAACTGACCGGATGCGAGTTGAAGGAGAAAGATAAAGAAAATATTATATTAAATATTACATTGTTCGGAGAAGATAAAAAGCTGTTGAATAAACGTTTGTCTGCGTTGTATCCACATTTGACCGAAAACCAAATAAAGGGATTGTGTGCATTAAATTATAGTGGCTGGGGACGTCTTTCAAGAGAATTTCTGGAAGGAATAACCGCACCTGCTCCGGAAACGGGAGAAGCATGGACCATAATCAGGACTATGTGGGAAACCAATGATAATTTGATGCAGGTGTTAAGCGACAAATATCAATTTGCAGAGGCTGTTGAACAGAAAAATGGTCAAGATGAAATCAAAAATATCTCTTATGATTTAGTGGAGCAGTTATATATTTCTCCTGCCATAAAGCGCCAGATTTGGCAAACTTTACAAATTGTGAAGGAACTTTCCAAAGTAATGGAGACACCTCCTAAACGTGTCTTTGTTGAAATGGCAAGAGAAAAGTCGGAAAGCAAGCGAACAGAATCTCGTCAAAAGATTTTAATTGACTTGTATAAAAAGTGTAAATCGGAAGAGCGTGAGTGGGTTACTAAATTGGCTGATATCGAAACTACCCGTTTTAGAAATGATAAATTATATTTGTATTATACACAAAAAGGAAAGTGTATGTATTCCGGGGAATCTATTAATTTAGATGATTTATGGGATAACAACAAATATGATATTGACCATATATATCCCCAATCAAAAGTGATGGATGACAGCCTTGATAACAGAGTACTGGTTAAGAAAACATATAATGCAGAGAAAACCGACGAATATCCAATTCGTGAAGATATCCGGAGTAAAATGAAACCATTTTGGAAATCATTGTTGGATGGAGGCTTTATTTCCAAAGAAAAATATAATCGTTTAATCCGTTCCACCGGATTTGAACCCACTGAATTGGCTGGCTTTATTGAACGCCAGTTAGTAGAAACGCGCCAGGGAACAAAAGCTGTTGCATCTATATTAAAACAGATACTTCCTGATACGGAAATTGTATATGTTAAGGCAAAAATTGCTTCTCAGTTTCGGCAGGAATTTAAACTAACTAAAGTGCGGGAAATGAATGATTTACATCATGCAAAAGATGCTTATCTCAATGTAGTTGTTGGAAACGTATATTACACTAAATTTACAAAAAATGTAGCTTGGTTTGTAAAGAATAATCCAGGAAGAAGCTATAATCTGAAGAAAATGTTTACTTCTAAGGACATAGTAAACAATGGGGAAATTGCATGGAAGGCAGGAAATAATGGGACAATAGTGACTGTTAAGAAAGTTATGGCAAAAAATAATATTCTGGTAACAAGAAGGGCTTATACCGTAAAAGGCGGACTTTTTGACCAGCAAATTATGAAGAAAGGAAAAGGCCAGGTCCCTATTAAAGGAAATGATAATCGGCTGGACGGAAAAGAAGGCATCGATAAATATGGCGGATATAATAAAGCCACAGGCACTTATTTTATGCTTGTAGAGTCCGAAGATAAAAAGGGAAATAGAATTAGGACGATAGAATTTGTGCCTTTGTATTTATGTGAGAAGATTTCAGAAAACAAGAAAGCAATGTTAGACTATTTAGTATCAAGCAGCGGATTGAAAAATCCTCAAATACTTTTATCCAAGATAAAAATTAATACTTTATTTAAGGTAGACGGATTTTATATGTGGTTATCAGGACGAACTGGAAAGCAACTAATATTTAAAGGTGCAAACCAGTTAATACTTACTGCTAAAGATACAGAAATATTGAAAAAGGTAATTAAGTTTGTAACAAGGAAAAAAGAGAACAAAAATTTGGAAATAGTTTCACATGATGAATTGGACACAAGTGATTTACTGGATTTATATGATGTTTTTTTAGATAAATTAATTAATACTGTTTATCATGTGCGATTAGGTGCACAAGTGACTACTTTAACAAAAAAGAGAGAGAACTTTTCTAAGCTGAATGATGAGGATAAATGCATTGTTTTGTCAGAAATTTTGCATATGTTTCAATGTCAAAGCGGTTCCGCTAATTTAACCTTGATTGGCGGCTCAGCAAAGGCCGGCATTTTAGTATTAAACAATAATATAACAAATTTCCAACAAATTTCCATTATCAATCAATCTCCAACTGGCATTTATGAAAGAGAGATCGATTTGAAAGGAAAATTATGAGTTGGAGAATAGTTGTTATATCAAAACGTGCAAAACTTGATTACCAAATGGGTTATATGATTGTACGTAATGATACAACACTTCAAATCCACCTTGGAGAAATTGCTACTGTATTGATTGAATCGACAGCAGTCTCCATTACAACCAGTTTGTTAGCTGAATTATCTAAAAAGAAAATTAAGGTAATTTTTTGTGATGAAAAAAGAAATCCTTCATCTGAATTAATCAGCTATTATGGAAGTCATGATACGAGCAATAAAGTTCGTAAGCAGATTCAATGGGGAAAAAATATTAAGGAAGCTGTATGGACGGAAATTGTTACTGAAAAAATCAGAAAACAAAAAGAACTGTTAGAATACTTAGGAAGGGAAGAATCTGAATTATTAGAGGGCTATATAAAAGAAATGCATTTAAATGATGAAACAAATCGTGAAGGACATGCAGCAAAGGTATATTTTAATGCACTGTTTGGATTGGATTTTACCAGAACAGCTGATACTCTAATGAATGCTGCACTAAATTATGGTTATTCTATCGTATTATCGACTTTTAATAGGGAAATTGTTGCAAATGGATATATTACACAGCTAGGATTGTTTCATGACAATATGTTTAATCAATTTAATCTTTCATCAGATCTTATGGAACCTTTTAGAGTTCTAGTAGATAAAGAGGTATTAAATATGCAAGTAGAAGAATTTGGACATAATGAAAAGATGCAATTAGTGAACATATTAAATCATGAAATTCAAGTGGATGGAAAGACCCAATATGTTAATAATGCAATTAAAATCTATTGTAAAAGTATTTTTGATGCATTAAATGAAAATGATAGTTCATTGATTCGCTTTTATAAAATTGAGTTATAGGTTTATGAGGGTACTGGTATTTTTTGACCTTCCTGTTATAACAGGCGAACAGAGAAGGGCTTATGTAAAGTTTAGAAAGTTTTTATTAAAAAGCGGTTTTATGATGCTTCAAGAATCCGTTTATTGTAAACTTGCACTAAATGGAACTGTTGTCAGAGGAATTGTTGATAATGTACATAAAAATAAACCGACTGAAGGTTTAGTTCAGCTTTTAACAGTTACCGAAAAGCAATATGCAAAAATTGATATAATTGTAGGAGAGGTAAAAAATGAGATACTTGATAGTGATGAAAGGCTGGTAATTTTATGAAACTAATTCATCCTGAAATTTCATTGCCCATTATTGAGGATACTTATATATGTTATGAATGGATTATTGAACTACCAAGAGCATTTTCTAAATATGTACAGGAATTATTCAATCAGATTAATGGTGGAGAAGGAAATTTTGTTTTAAGTTGTAATGAACAAGAAATGGATATTTCAAAATCCATGGATATAATTATTAATCCGTTTTCCGTAAATATTAATGAAAGAAAAATTATAAATAAATTATATACAGAATTATCCCAAACAGCATACAACAGCGAAAACTATTTATTTACTCAAAATCTTCTGTCTGAAATACAAAAATATTTTTTAAATTTGGAACAATCCAGTAATTACATATTGGAAATGACCTCAGAAATTGATATGATAGCTTTATTTAAGGCGTTAGATATTAAACTTGAAATTTTTGCAGACGATTTTTTTGAAAAGCTAAATCAGTACATTAAAATTTTAGCTGAATTGATGAAAAAGAAAGTTATAGTTTTTGTCAACATTAGTAGTTATTTTTCCAAAGAACAATTGGAAGAATTGATAAAAAATGCCGCTTATAATGAAGTAAATCTATTATTTATTGAAAATCAACAAAAAGGCTATTCCCTTAAAGATACTAAATATACTATAATAGATAAAGATGAATGCGAAATTTGCTAAAAGCTTATTTCACATTATGAATACATATACTTTTTATGCACTATGACTGCATTTCATTTTTGAATTTGAGGTTTGAGAATGATGTAAAAGAGTATGGTATTCAAACATTTTGGAATCAGGAAACGGCGCAGCCTGAGTTTGAGAATGATGTAAAAGAGTATGGTATTCAAACTGTTTACGCCCCCTTTTTTCTCTGTTTTCAGTTTGAGAATGATGTAAAAGAGTATGGTATTCAAACCAAAAGAACCGCTTCCAGGGCTTCCAGGGTGTTTGAGAATGATGTAAAAGAGTATGGTATTCAAACACATCCCATGGGATATTTCCTCCAGAAATTGTTTGAGAATGATGTAAAAGAGTATGGTATTCAAACTGCTAGAATTGCTTTAGCACAAACGAAATGGTTTGAGAATGATGTAAAAGAGTATGGTATTCAAACGAATGATAAGCTGCAGGGAAGCTTCCAGACGTTTGAGAATGATGTAAAAGAGTATGGTATTCAAACTACTTATCATCACGTACCTTTTTCACAACAGTTTGAGAATGATGTAAAAGAGTATGGTATTCAAACTAAAAGGAGCGGAAGGAGGTACACACCTTGTTTGAGAATGATGTAAAAGAGTATGGTATTCAAACTTTAGCAAACACATAACCGTAAATGGAGACGTTTGAGAATGATGTAAAAGAGTATGGTATTCAAACTTCCCGATCGGTAACACCGGTATAGCCCGAGTTTGAGAATGATGTAAAAGAGTATGGTATTCAAACTCGGCGAACCTGAAAGGATATCTGCAATATGTTTGAGAATGATGTAAAAGAGTATGGTATTCAAACAACGCTTTTGTGGCATAAAGAATTGTACCAGTTTGAGAATGATGTAAAAGAGTATGGTATTCAAACACAATTCCGCCTGATCCAGTTTCGGCGCAAGTTTGAGAATGATGTAAAAGAGTATGGTATTCAAACTATAGTGATATGGTTGAAGTGGTTGTGACAGTTTGAGAATGATGTAAAAGAGTATGGTATTCAAACAAATTGACATCTTAAATAATGTTTATCCCAGTTTGAGAATGATGTAAAAGAGTATGGTATTCAAACGATCATGGCTAACTTATCATTCGATTTTAAGTTTGAGAATGATGTAAAAGAGTATGGTATTCAAACAATAGACGTTGACTATACGCCTAAAGATGGGTTTGAGAATGATGTAAAAGAGTATGGTATTCAAACGATGAATGTCTGGCAACTGTTCGGAAGTGGGTTTGAGAATGATGTAAAAGAGTATGGTATTCAAACCCAATTTACACCATCATCATGAAGTTCTGGGTTTGAGAATGATGTAAAAGAGTATGGTATTCAAACTCGCATGAACCTCTCCGGCTAAATCGACAGTTTGAGAATGATGTAAAAGAGTATGGTATTCAAACGTTTGAAAATGAAGAGTTACAAAAGCAGTTGTTTGAGAATGATGTAAAAGAGTATGGTATTCAAACACGGATATAATGGAATCGGATTACTTACAAGTTTGAGAATGATGTAAAAGAGTATGGTATTCAAACAGTTTATTCAGTTTGCGAACGGATTCAAAGTTTGAGAATGATGTAAAAGAGTATGGTATTCAAACCAACCTCAAAGCATGGGTTTCCGACAGCATGTTTGAGAATGATGTAAAAGAGTATGGTATTCAAACTTTGCAATCAGAAATAAGACAGACTGCCAGGTTTGAGAATGATGTAAAAGAGTATGGTATTCAAACCTTTTCGTCAATTATGATTTCAAGATAATGGTTTGAGAATGATGTAAAAGAGTATGGTATTCAAACTGTATATGCGGTTGTCCGCATATATGGTTGGTTTGAGAATGATGTAAAAGAGTATGGTATTCAAACTAGCGCCTAGGGTTAAGGGCAGAAAGGAAAGTTTGAGAATGATGTAAAAGAGTATGGTATTCAAACTTTTTCTTAATTTTTTTAGCAATGATTGTAGTTTGAGAATGATGTAAAAGAGTATGGTATTCAAACTCTTCACACCGGAGGAACAGAAACAGCTCGGTTTGAGAATGATGTAAAAGAGTATGGTATTCAAACAATGCTCATGAGGAAGAAACAATTGAGAATGTTTGAGAATGATGTAAAAGAGTATGGTATTCAAACTTACCTATAATCTTTGATGCTTTACTACTTGTTTGAGAATGATGTAAAAGAGTATGGTATTCAAACTTCCAGAGTGCGGACAGACAGCATCAAACTGTTTGAGAATGATGTAAAAGAGTATGGTATTCAAACGCGAGGGGGTGTATTAAAAATGAAACATCAGTTTGAGAATGATGTAAAAGAGTATGGTATTCAAACAACATTTGTTAAGGTTAAGGTTTCTCCTGTGTTTGAGAATGATGTAAAAGAGTATGGTATTCAAACAAATCGGCTCTGTACGTGTAAAGCCTAAAGTTTGAGAATGATGTAAAAGAGTATGGTATTCAAACTTGGCTGTTGTAAGCTCCGTTTCCTTCCCGGTTTGAGAATGATGTAAAAGAGTATGGTATTCAAACGATAAAGTTGTTATTGATGATGTAACGGGTAGTGTAAAATAGTTTGTGTCTTTGGAAAAAATACCTCTTTTTTGGTAAGAATCAAGATATGACAATTCTTATCGAAAAGGAGTATTTTTATGCCAGCAACAAAACAGCAAATACGACAGATTAT
>Ga0209064_1000201_pt1 | contig 141516 bp, 122 predicted proteins | sample Inofromicrocosms_FD_187498 | JGI IMG/M metagenome (GOLD analysis project Ga0209064, IMG submission 187498) | Mouse cecum microbial communities from Vienna, Austria - Inoculum for glucosamine and mucus D2O microcosms (SPAdes) (version 2) | ecosystem: Host-associated > Mammals > Digestive system...
CGCCGTTCATGGATTACAATCTTGATTGAGTCTATTTACAACATATATTATTTGATGGATGAAACTTAATTACTCTCGTAACTAAGGTTCAAGTATAATTTCATTGCGATGACTCAATATAGCTGGCCCGCGACAGTGATGCCGCGGGCCATTATATATTGTTTTATGTGTGCTGTCGTTTATACCGGAGTCGACGGGAGTATGTCCATATTGGCATCTTCGATAGCCTTTATCATCGTGCCGTCGGTATTGAAATAGAGTTCCATGTCGCGCATACCCTTCTTTTCCACCTCAAATACGTAGAAGTTTTTATCGGGCCGTTCATAAAGGTCTATATCATCCACTGTCCAGTCGGCAAACTGACTCTCGGCAAATGCTTTACCTATTTCAGCAGGAAGGAGAAATAGATTCTTGCCGTAATCGGTGTCTGTCATCGCCCATTCGGCTTTAGGGTTGAACCACACGTCTATTTCGGTAAGGTCTTTCTTGAATTCCGCCACGCGGTAGTCCGATTTATGTTCCCACTTGACTCCCGTTGCTTCGGGAAACTTGTTTTTCAATGCGGTAACGAATTCTTCCGGTACCTGTCCGCGATCATCATCATCATCGTCGCTGCAACTCTGAAAAGCCATAAACCCGCAAACTGCAATAAACAGTAATAATAAATTCTTTTTCATATAGATAAGTGTTTTTTAGCGTGAGATTTTCCCACATCGTCATAATAACATCCCTTTTGTCAAAAAGGTTTATCTATGCTGAAAATATGCACGTGTTTCCGTTACGTCTGAAATCATCTGAAGCCATAATCATCATTCTGGCTCCGTATAGTTGCTTATAGGTTCATTGAACAGTGAACCTGTGTGATGATTGCTCGAATAATTAAATTCTATATCGATAGAAGAGTTATGTGTTTTATTGCTCACCGATATTCTCTTCCCCAAGGAGATATTATGAATATTCCTTTTAGCGATCCTTACATATTTCTCCATCATTTCAAATCCGATGAAATGCCGGTGATACCTGATTGCCGCTAAAGCTGTGGTTCCACTCCCTATAAACGGGTCAAGCACGACATCATCAGGGTCAGTATATAAACGTATCGCTCTTGCTGCCAATTCTTCCGGAAACATTGCCGGGTGAATATTATTGGCGCGTACACTTGGTATTTCGGCTTGAGCCAAATTTATTTGGATAATGTTTGTCTGACGTGTAAAATTATCAGGGCTGGCGCATCTTAATTTTTCACTTAAAATGGATGGCGTTTTCATTTATGAAATCGCCATCCATTTATAAATTTAGAATTCGGTCTTATCTGATAATCCTGAGGTTCCTTCTAAATCCTTGCAAAAAGTATTTGAGCGATGGTTCGCTTCATGCTGTTTCACCTTGCTTTTCCTGAAGAGGCACTTCGGAAATCTTTACTCCTGTGTGACGGTGCATTCAGAACCAATGGTGACTGTACCGCAACTGCCGGTGCTATTGTGGCTACCGATAGATGAAGGTTTACCTCCCGGACCTTTCTTGGTATAAACCACCGTGCTTGCACCGGAGATGGTAATGTCACCGCAGGATTCACCGAGACCATTACCAATACCCGGTGCTTCGCTTCCGCCGTATGCCTTGATATTGCCACCTGTAATGATGATATCGCCACATGCACCGTTGTAGCTACCCCCGATACCTGCGGAATAATCTCCACCCCATGATTCAATGATACCACCATTGATAGTGATAGTTCCACACGGTAGCCCCCAACCGGCACTGCCGATGCCAGATGCTTCCCCTATACCACCTTGGTTGGAAACAATATTGCCGCCATTAATGGTGATGTTCGCACCATTGGTTGCCCCAATACCTGCGCCATTGTATCCTTCACCTGTTGTTATCAGTTTAGCCGCGTTATCACCATTGATAATCAAAGTGCCGCTTTCTATAAAAATACCGGAATGACCATCATATTCACCGGTATATTTGGCGGTCAGCGTATTGTTTCCTTTCAGAGTAATGGTGGCATCGCCTTGGCAGGTAATGGCATTGCCATCGGTTGCCGGGGCAAGCACTATGTCTTCTATCGTCAGCTTCGCTCCGGCTGCCATTGTCAACTTCAAATCTTTGGATTGTCCGTTGCCTTTCAGATATACATTGCCGCTAACGGTGTATTCCGACCCTGTGATTTCAGATACATTGACTTCCGTCGCTTTATCGTTTACCGTCAGCGTTATTGTATTCACCTTTGCCGCCTGCGGAGTTAGGGACTTGGTAAGGGTATTCTCGATTCCGTTTACCATTATCTTCGCTATCTCATGCCCGGGCACCACGTTGGCTTCCCAGCATTTCACACCGTTGTAAGTTGCTGCTGCCATCGGGATAAAATCTTCCGTATCGCCTGCGGTCAGCGTGCCGTCCGTATTGAGGGTACAACTGGTATAAGTCTTTATCTTGACATCAGTTACATCATTCTTCTTGTCTCCTTCAAGCACCACACGCACTTTGGATAGTTTGTGCGTAAATGGAAGGATAATATGTTTCGTGTAGTCCACAGCATCTGCTGTTTCTGCGTAGAGGGCGTATGCCAAGCCGTTGCTTGTGGTTTGGTTGTCCAAATGCACTTTACTATCGACAGGATACCACGCCCGCACTTTCTTGGCCTGCGTGCTTTGCCAATAGACAGGACTGTCGTCGGAAAGAAATACGTACGGCTGACCATCCGAAGTAACACGTATTACATATTTCTTGCTGTACTTCGGGTCGTAGCCTTCTATTCCTACCAATATCTGATCGCCTCCTTCCCACATGCTATTATTTCCATAATAATCCTCCCTCACCCGAGTCTGCGGTGCATCGGCACCCCACGGCTGTTCGTCCACCTCAGCGGCGAGGGTGACGCTGCCTATCTGCAACGGGTATCTGCCTTCGGGCAGGGGCGTGCCTTGTTCCGCCGGTTCGTCCTGCGTACATGCGGCGAGCAGTCCGCCCGCAAGCAGCAGTGTCGCTGCTATATTCCATAATGAATGGTTTTGTTTCATCTTTTGCTTATTTTAAGTCGTTACTATTCTTATTCTGTGACAGGTCTTAAAACAAGCGTCCTTTCTGTGGCAGGGTTGTGTGAGTGAGAGGGCTACAGCAAATCCATGATGGCGGAAGCCGGAATCTCCAGTCTGGAGAAAGCGAACATCCGCTTGCCGAGGTCTTTCAGCGATGCACCGATATGATAGATGTCATTGCCGTCCACTATCAGGAAGCGGTCGTGGCATCCCCTGTAGGTGCGGATGTCGATGGGCGGATACTGGTCGTTGTGACGGTCGAGGTCGAGCCGCAGTTGCGTACCCACGGTATGCGTGTAAATAGTGACGGCTACACCGCAGCCGCGCTTGCTCAGCATGAGCAGCACCGATTCGTCCACATAGTTGTCGATGAGCACAAGCGACTGCTTGGCCGACCGTATCAGGTCGGTGGCAAACTTGTAGGCATCGAATATCTGGCCTTGGTAGAAGATTCCTTCCACCGGTGGCAGGGAGGTGCGGACAAAGAAATCAATCTTCTTGGAGTGTTCAGCTACGGTATGCTCCAACTCCGTCAGGCGACGGTTGACAGAGTACCCTTTCAGCAGGTATTCCTTCAGTACCTTGTTTGCCCAACGGCGGAACTCAATGCCTCTGCTTGACTTTACCCTGTACCCGACAGATAGAATCATGTCTAAATTGTAGTATTCCACCTGATAGACTTTTCCGTCTGCGGCAGTTGTCGCAAATTTTGCGACAACTGAAACAGTCATCTCTGCAAGTTCTTCCCTCAAGGCATTGTTGATGTGCTTGCCTATCGTCTTGACATCACGGGCAAACAGTTCTGCCAATTGCAGCCTGTTAAGCCACACCGTATCCTCTTCCAGGCGGACTTCCAATTTCACCTCCTCGTCGGGCTGGTATACCCACACAATCTGTCAAAGAACGCGCAAACCGAATGCAGAGCCAAGCTCGCTTGAGCTATGTTGGGGTGCAGCCGGTCTTATGCAAAGAACGCTTTGCTTGTAAGACTTCTGTCTTCGTGCCACCGGCGGCAGCGACGCCGCCCGTTACACCTTCATCTATCAGTGTAATCTCCGTACCTTACGCCTTATGCACGGGATGGCTGTCCGTTTTATGGCAATTCCATCTCTCCGCTACCGGTTGCCCCGTTCGTGCCCCAGTTGATCATGTTTCCGACCGTCACACCCAAGCCACTTTCTTTGACGGTTACGTTGAAAATGGTGGCTTGTCCGGCTATGTAGTTCACTGAGTTCTCCGATGTAATTGCACTTGTGGTGAGTATATACTTGGCACCATCCACTTCAATCTGAAGCACGTTTGTATCGCCAATGTTTCTCGGAATGGCAAGGGCCATATAGGAGGCAAAAGGCTTCTCCCGTTGCCCGTTTCCGAAGTCCACATCTTCATAGGCTCCCGCAGGAAGACGGTACGGAGTCATATTTACATCTTTACTAATTATTCCTCCTGTATGAGTTCCGTCAATATAAGTTTGTTTAGAATCAAAATCCAACCTCCCTCCATCAAGCATATTCATCAATTGAACCTTTACATCTTTGGCTTTTTTCAGATATTCCGTTTCCCGGAGATTGATTACGACTTTTGTCATCAGATGCTTGAACTCCAAATACTTATCTTCTTCGAAACTGATGGTTCGCCTCGCTGCGATGACGTCGAATTGGTCGAAGTCTTTCTCCGTCCATTCTGTCGGGAGATAAATGTCTCTGTATAGTCCAGCATTCGTAGCCATGACGATTTTCTGCTCTGTCACGCTTGTCCACCAAAAGAATTTGTCGTCGTTTCCAAGAGGAGAAGCAGGGGTAAGACGTGCCGTCTTTTTGGCCCCGGACGCCTCTACATTATATTTTTTCCCCCATTTGTCATTTACCCATACAGTCACGCTCGTCACACCGTCCCAGTCGCCGTCCATCGTGCCGCGCGTGGCGGTCTGTGCCGGAGTTGCCACGGCTTGCAGTCCGCCGGCAACCAGCTCCAGTGGATATTGCCCGACGGGCAGCGGCCTGCCTTCTTCCGTCAGCTCGTCCTGCGAACAGGAGGCAAAACTCATACAAGCCAATAGTGCCACCATGTTCCGTAACAGATGTTTTTTGTTTCTTTTCATATTCGGTTGTCTTTTCTTGTTTTCTTTTGTGCCACCGCACGCTGCGAAACGTGCAGTTACACCATATCAATGTATACCTCCGTGCTTTACGCTGCCGCACGGGATGGCTGTATCGGGCTACTGCAAGGTAGCGTCGCCGTTATAATTTGGACCGTTACCCCAATCTGCAATGGTGCAGCTGCTGACGGTGAGACCGGTCTTGCTTACCGTTATGGTAATGGCATAGTCCATGCCCGGCAACAGTTCCTCGATATTCTCGAGGAGGCAGCCGTATGTCTGTCCGTCAATCAAGACACGGATAACAATACCGCCGGCTACCTCCTGCGGATAGAGGATAAGCGATGTCAATGCCGGGTCACTGACGGTGAGTGTCTCGGCAATGCCGGTAGCGGTTGCCGTGCCCGTGGCGGTGTCGAATGTGCCTTCCATCTTCAGATCGTCCACAGAAAAGGAGGTCATATCCGACACGTCGATGCCATCACCGGAGACGAACGTAAGCGACAGACGGCTCATCTTGTGGGAGAAGGAAAAATTGACCGGCTTTTTATAACTGCCTGTCGCCTGCGCCCAAAGGTAGTCGATGCCGGGCTGTGCTGCGGCGGTCTGGTTGCCGGCGCGGGTATTGCCTGCGATGGAGGCTTGCGCCGTACCGTCGGTACCCGTAAAAGGATAGTAAGCGGTGAAGACTACAGGCTGGTTTGTCTGATAGAAGATGCCGTTGCCTACGGCCGTAAATTCACCTGTGGCGGCATCGGCTATTCTGTACTCCACGTTGGCGTAGGTTTTCGAGCCTGAGACGCCTGAAATGCCGATTCTGTCATTCTCCGCCCAGTCTGTGCCGGCAGCACGGGAAACAGGGCCTATCCGTGCTGTGACCTCGGCGGCTACCGGCTCCATGATTGCTTCCGGCAGGTCGGTTCCGCTGTCGCAGGATATCAGTGCCAGAACAGAAAAGACAAAAATAAATAACTGTTTCATATGTTCGGTTGTCATTTCGTCGTCTCGGGTTATTCCATTGTGGCGTCGCCGGAACCTGTTTGGCTTGACCACGGATTTATTTTGGATTCAGTCACCTGTGCATCGGTCTTGTTAAGACGTATGGTGTACTGATAGTCGGTGCCGCTTCTCAACTCGCCTCCGGGAAACGCCAGCTCGCACTTGTAGGTCTGCCCCTCTTTGACTATATGCAGCACGACTTGGCCTGCTGTTGTCTGCGGATAGACAATAATCGAGGGGCGCGCGCTGCCGCTTACCACATTATTGACATTGAGGGTAAGCTTTTCCGTATCCATTTTTTTCGCTTTCGCCTCGCCTGTGGCAGGATCGAATGTGCCTTCAAGCACAAGTCCGTCAAACGAATAAGATTCTATTTTATTCACATGTGTACCTTCTCCGTCCTGAAACGTCATTGTGATTTTGCTCATCCTGTGGGCAAATTCGAAATTGATGTTCGGCTGGCCCTTTTTCCCCACACGGTTGTCCCAGAGGTAGTCGAATGTCGGCTGGTTTTCAGGAGTCTGCTGGTCAGCACGTGTATTGTTCTCTACGATGTCGGGAGCGGTGCCCTCGGTTCCGGTGAAAGGATAGTAGGCGGTGAAAGTCACTTCGGCCTGTGCGTCCTGAAAGTACATGGGTGTGCCGGCAAACTTTCCGTCACCGTTTTCGGTGGTATATTCCATATTGACGTATTTGCTCTCGTCGCCGCGAAGAGTGGTGATGCCTATCTTGTCGCCTTTGGCCCAAGCCGTTCCGGCGGCACGTGATGAGACAGAGTTTCCGATGCCCGCAGTAATGCGTGCCGCAACGGGAGTGTTGTCCACATACTCGTCGTCATTGGTGCAGGCTGCCAGTGCAAGTGTGGCTGCCGCTAAAAGCAAGAATTTTTTCATTCGTTTTTCGATTCGTTATATTTAATACTTGGTTTATTATTGTTCCGCATCTATATTACCGCCGTTCACCTCGTCCCAAGGCATGATGGTGCAGTTGTCCAGCGTGATTCCGGTCTTGTGAAGCGTCACCGTGAGGTTGTACCGGCGTCCGGCCACCCATTCGTTTCTGGCGTCCGCTCCGTCCTTTTCACGGTTGGCGGCGGTGAAGTCTATCGCAGCCTTGAGGCTGTGGCCGCCGGACAGCTCCGCGAAGAACGGCAACGGATTGTCAAATTGCTGCGGGAAGAAGATTAGCGCGTATGTCACCGTGCCCTCGGTATCGTCAAAGGTGGCGGGAGCGTTACAGGCGGCGTTTTCATTGCCTGCGAACTCCCACATGGCCGTGCCTGCATCATCAACCGCAGTACTGCCGTCGGCAATGTTGAAAGAGCCTTTGTGACGGAATCCTTCCAGCGAGAGCAGCGCGGTCTTTACCTCGTCGTGACTCACGCCGTTGCCGTGCTTGACGGTCAGCACCACTTTCGCCATACGGTGCGCGAATGTGAAAGCCACTTCTGGAGCCTCTTTCTTTCCGGAGGCCTGCGCCCAGAGAAAGTCAAACTCCTTCTGCCGGGCCTGCGCCCATGTGTCAGCGTTGATTGCCGATGCTTCTCCGGCAAGGCTGTGCCACGGATAATAAGCGGTGAAAGTCACTTCGCTATCGTCCTGAAAATAGATTTCATCACCGGGCGTTTTCACGGTGAATAGGCCGTCGCCGTCTTTTGTAAGATAGCACACGTTTGTGCGGATGCCGCCGCTGATACCGATTTCGTCACCGGCTTCCCAGCTGCTATCGAACGCGCGCGTCGATGCGCCGCCGATGGTTGCCGTAAAGTCAGGGCTGTCCTTTCCGACGCCTGCATCCGGTCCGATGTCATCACTGCCGCACCCCGCAAGCGTCACGAGGGTCACTGCCGCGGCAATGACGTGTTCCGTTGTTTTTCTCATTCGTTATCTGTTTGATTGGTTATTATCCTAATGCGCATCGACATTTCCGGCATTTACTTCCTCCCATTTGTCGATGGTCGCAGTCATACCGACTTCTCCATGTGTTTCCACCATTGTGCCGCCAAGCGTCAGCGGTGCGGTCTTGTCGGTGTTGAACCCTGCAAGTGCCACCGAGAGGTCGCTCTCTATGGTGACAGACTGCGGATTGCCTCCGGCGTATGTCACCGTTGCCGAAAGCCGCTGAGTGTCGCCGGCTATGCCGAGCATACGCACCGTGGCTTTCCATTTTCCTGCGTCCGCCCCCTCGGTTATCTTCTTGAAATCCAGCTCAACATCGGACACACCGCCATAAGTGCCGGTGGCGAAGTCGAGTGTGCCGGCCACGCCGGAGAGACCGCCGGCAATGTCTTCTATCGCTGCCGCTACGGTGCCGGCCGGTTCAAGGAGCAGTGTGAGCTGCCTTATCTGCTGGAGCATGGCGGCGGTGAATGCGTGTTCGCGGTCTTTCTCTACGGTGATTTCATGCACGCCGGCGAAGAACCAGTCAGGGCTGCCGCTTATAAAGGCGTTCCCTCTCTCGCCGGATGCGGCGGATATCGTGGCGGTAGTGCCTGCCACGGTGATGCCGTCCGCCGGGTTGTACGTTATCAGGCGGTAATCGCCCGGCTCGAAGAGCCGTTCCGCCTCATGTGTGCTTCCTGTCACTTCGGCGGTATAGTCCCCGATGACCGCACGCCACAGGCCGGGAATCTCCACATTCTCACCGCGGCTGCTCCAGTCTGCCGTTACAGCCACCTTGCCCTTGTCGGGGTGCGGTGTGTCGTAAAGGTCGTCCTTGACACAGGAGGCCAGCGACAATGCGGCGACCGTTATTATTGCCGGTATATATATGATCTTTCTGTCCATAGTCATTCCTCCTTCTTAGAATATAGTCCATACCAAAGTGACACCTGCCTGAACGGGTCCCCACCAGTTTCTTGTTTCCATGCCACGCTTAACGCGCACACCGTCAATGACCGTGTATTTATCATAGTCGGCATGGATGCAGCCCATGCCGAGCGAGAAGTCCATCGATAGGGCGTTGTTAAGTTTCAGTTGATAGCCTCCTGTGATGCCTCCGCCCATAAGATTGCCCTGCTTACCGGTATCGGAGAGTTTGTAGTTGAACTCGCCGGCCTTGTACATAGCTCCGATGTAGCCGCGTTTCTCACTGCCTATATACCAGCGCACTTCGGGCGCGACTTCCCACAGGGCATATCGGCGTTCATTGTCCTTCCATGTCCACGAAGTCCACGAGCCGTTTACCGCGATGCCCACATTACGGTTCACCCGCCACTCCACGCCCAAGTCCGGCGTAAGCGTGGCCCACCGCAGCAGATTGGCACGCAGGGCGAGGTTGTAAACCGTCGGTTTTCCATCTGTCTGCTCTGCCTCCGGAAGCTCCTGACGTGCGGCAGCCTGCTGTGTCTGTATCGCCTGATATTCCCGGACGGGTGTTTCCGTCGTGGCCGTTTCATCTGTCTCGGGGGCCTGTTCTACAACCTGTCCGGAGTTTTCAGCCTTGTTATAGGCTTCCACCTTGTCGGCGGCGTCATTACCGGCAATTTCTGCCACTTTCTCCACCGATGCCGGGAGCATGACCACCACCACGTCATATTCATCGCCGTAAGGCTCTCCGACATTTTTGTCTGTGACAAAATTCATTTCCTTTATCCGGCCCCTTACAATCAGCTCGGATTTGACACGGTTGCGGCGCGTTTTTGAAATCCTTTCGCCTGATGCGCCTTGCGCGCCGTAACTTGTGACGCACAGATACATCTGCCCGTTCTCAATGGCCTCGCGGTTGCGGTCAATGGCTGCAAGAAGGCGTGCCAGCTCCGCACCGTTGCCGCCCCATGGGGAGTAGAACATATCTTTCCGGGGAACGAACCTGAACAGGTAGGCGGTGGAATCCTCCTGTTCGCCGGCCGAGAGCGTCAACGCCGGCACAATGGCAAAAAACATCACCAGCAGCAACTTTACCTTATTACTCATATAGCGTATTTATTTTCGGTTTCGGATAAAAAAGGACATCGGCGATGCAGGCGGACATAGAAACTCCATGTTCCGGCACACATCGCCGACGGATATGACGGTACGCTCCCACGCCAGCGGGGGAGGGATGTATTAATTTATTAAATTTTGAGGAAACCGAAGAAAATTCTTGGCGAATGCTATCCGTAATGCATTGCCAGTTAAATGGTTTTTTATATATTGACGCGCGACACCAGAGAGAGTATGCAAATTTTTATAACATGCAAATTATCAGCGCACTTTTTCAATAATTTACCCGGGAAACCACAGCATGCAAAGCCCTGTTCCACCATAAACGTAACAATCCCCTCGCAATTCTCAAGAGCGAACAGGGTGCGGCTTGATATATTTCCATTGCTGCGCATATCAGTTTTTTGCAAACTTTTGCTATAATTGCAAAATTACATAAAAATCCTCAGATGGCAATGGTATTATCGTTATATATACAGGACCGGCGCATATAATTTCGAATTATCTTATTTGCATTATCTGAAGTGTACATCAACGGAGTCTATGACCTTATATAAGGCTGCCGAAGGTTCTATTGAGGGGTGTACCGCCGGTGATGCCGACATACGTGAACACGAGAAGTAGCTTTAAAAATAGACTGTTTATGGCCCGGGCAGAGCCGCCGGTCATTTTTCGGCGGCTTTCGCGGCTATGGGAGCACTCATCGGTGAGGCATAGCTGCGCGCATAGTAGTCGTGTAGCTGACGCGTCATGCGTTTTAAGACTCCGGCATACTTCGGGTCGTTTGCCAGATTGCGTGTTTCCTGCGGGTCTTTTTCGTAGTCATACAGTTCATAAGCCAGCACTTTCGCTTCGTCAAAGGGCATGTATGTCTTGAAGCCTTTGGTCCACTCCACGAGGCGGTAGCGCTTATCGCGCAGTGCGTAGCCCATTATGTCGTTGGCGAGTTCGTCGGCCTTGCCTTTTAGGTCGGTGTCGCTGCTGATGGTATAATTTTCGGTTGTAGTGCGGCTGAACTGGCTTATGGCATAATCCTTTATCTTGTCTTTCGGATTTTTAAGCACCGGTACAAGGCTCTCTCCGTCGAGCTGCTGTGGGTGTTCTGTGCCGGTAAGGTCGCATATGGTAGGGGATATGTCGAGAAACTCCACTACGGCGTCTGTACGCACACCGCGCTTCATGCCCGGTGCGGCTACTATCAGGGGCACACGGGTAGCCTGTTCGAAGTTGGTAAGTTTGTTCCACAGACCGTGGTCGCCGAGGTGATAGCCGTGGTCACCAAACATGACGATTATCGTATTGTCGGCAAGGCCGTTTTCGTCAAGCGCGTCGAGTAGCTTGCCTACCTGTGCGTCTACATAGGATATGCATGCATAGTAGGCGTGCAGAAGCCGCTTCTGTGTGTCGGTGTCAAGCCTGCGGGTATCCATATAGCTCTCAAAGGGCGGTATGTCAGAGTAGCCCTTTACCTCAAGCGAGTTGTGGTAGGCATACTCTACCGCATCGTCGGCCATGTTCTGAAACTCGGCTATCGGCATGGCATCGCGTTCATACAGGTCCCAGTACTTCTTGGGCGCGCAAAACGGCAGATGCGGCTTTTTGAACCCTACCCCGAGGAAAAACGGTTTGCCCTCCTCTTTTAGTTTTTTAATGGTCCTGACGGCTTCTTCGGCTATGACTCCGTCGACATAGCCGTTGTCAGGCACATCGGCGCACTCTGTGGCCACTCGTCCGTTGGCGAGTGCGTAAGTGGCGCCTTGCGCTTTGACATAGGGCCTGCTCCATGACATGGGATCGTTACGTACCGCCTTGTCGGTCAACGGGTGATATACCTTACCTACGCCCACCGTTTGATAACCGTTATCTTTAAGCGCCTGCGGCATCGATACTATGTCGGGGTTATTTTTGCGGAATGACCCCATGAGCCACCATACCCCCGTGTGGTCGGGATTAAGGCCGGTAAGCAGGCTCGACCTCGTGGGACCGCTTAGAGCCACCTGACAATAAGCATTGTTGAAAGTCACTCCGCGCGATGCGAGATTGTCAAATGCCGGAGTGCGGGCTATTTTGTCGCCGTAGGGCGATATCCACGGTTTCATATCGTCGATGGCTATGAAGAGCACATTGGGTCTTGCATCGGGAGCTGCGTTTTTATTGTCTTGGGCCGACGCATACATTGAGGTCATGGCAAGGGCATTTACGCCACACAATAAAAAATTAAATTTTTTACCGGGTTTCATGATTATATTTAAAGTTTTTATTAGTTTTGTACGAAGTTAGTGCTTTTAAACGAAATTTTTTAAATTTCAAGCGAAATAAAACACTTTCATATAAAATTGAGGTCCATGCTAAAACATTTCATTGCAATTATATGTGCACTATTATTGTCGGCTGCTGTTTCGATTTATGCACAGACACTTGATGCCGATGCGCTCAAGTCTTTTTCACCCTCTACTGTAAGAGAGGCGTTTGAGATATGCAGATACGTTAAGCTTACCGCGCCGCAGCAGATAAAACTCGCCGAAGCCATAGATGCTGAAAATGCCGAATTCGTGCGTCTTGTTGCAGCTGACAACGGTGTTATGTCGGTGAAGACCCGCAACCGCATGCGCAAACTTCGTGACAGCGCTCTCGCCACAATTCTCGACCACGAGCAGCTTGCCCAGTATTACCGTGGAGTTTATGACGCCGAGGCCAATGCCGAGGGTATAAGCATAGCCGACCGACTGCAGAAAAAATATGATCTTACCGACCAGAACTGGAAGTTCATACGTATAGCATTTTATAAAATAGGTCTTGAGTCGCGTGTTATAAGAAAACTGATGGCCGATACTCCGAAGAAAGCCGAGGCCGCGATAGCCCGGCTTCGCGAGGAGCAGCTGAAGAGCATCGAGGAGAAGGGTGGCATACGTGTCAATCCTGACATGACGGTGGTTTATGTCAGGGAGTTCAAAGCCGATGCACTGCGTAAAGAGTGACGCCATGGAACTGTATACACCTTTTGCCAAGCCTTTTTATGTAATGACAAAGCCGGCAGGCAGCATGTGCAATCTTAACTGTAAGTACTGCTACTATCTTGAGAAGTCCAATATTTATAAAGATGCCGCCGGTGAGCGGCGCTTCCTTATGGATGACTCCATGCTTGAACTTTTCATTGAGCGCTATATCAATTCGCAGAGCATGCCGCAGGTGCTGTTCACATGGCACGGCGGGGAGTCGCTCATGCGTCCACTGTCGTTTTATCGCCGCGTGGTGGACCTTCAGCGCAAATATGCCCGCGGAAGAGTCATCGACAACTGTATACAGACCAACGGCACTCTGCTCACCGATGAGTGGTGTCGTTTTTTCAAGGAGCATGATTGGCTTGTGGGCGTATCGGTCGACGGCCCGGAGGAGTTTCATGACGAGTACAGGCGCACGCGTCAGGGCGCGCGCACCTTCAATAAGGTCATGCGCGGTATCGACATGCTCAACCGGCATGGTGTGGAGTGGAATGCCATGGCTGTCGTCAATGACTTCAACGCCGATTATCCGCTCGAGTTCTATCATTTTTTCAAGGAGATAGGGTGTCGGTATATTCAGTTTGCTCCAATAGTGGAGCGTATGCTGCCTCATGATGACGGACGGCATCTTGCTTCGCCGTGCGACATGGCCGGCGCCGAGCTTGCTGACTTTTCGGTGACGCCGGAGCAGTGGGGCCGCTTCCTGTGCACGATATTTGACGAGTGGGTAAGGCATGATGTCGGCCGCTATTTCATCCAGCTGTTCGACGCTACTCTGGCCAACTGGGTAGGGCAGGAGCCCGGCATCTGCTCGCTTGGCAAGACATGCGGCCACGCTCTTGTGCTTGAGTATAACGGCGACGTATACTCCTGCGATCACTTCGTCTTTCCTGAATATAAACTGGGCAACATAGAGTCGCAGTCGCTTGTCGAGATGGTTATGAGCCGGCGTCAGACCGACTTCGGGCTTGCCAAGCGTCAATCGCTGCCCCAGCAGTGCATGAACTGCCGCTTCCTTGACATATGCAACGGCGAGTGCCCTAAAAATCGATTCGCCATGACCGCCGACGGAGAACCGGGACTCAATTATCTGTGCCGGGGCTATTACAGCTTCTTCGAGCATGCGGCGCCCTACATGGATTTCATGAAGGCCGAGCTTGAAGCCGGGCGTGCCCCGGCTAATGTCATGAAAGCCCGTATAACAGGCGCTGACGGCGTTTTTTAACAATTTAACCGTCAAATGTGGGCTATGTATGATTTATTTGTTTAACTTTGTGGAAAACCAATAATAAGTTAACCAAATTATATCAATTAACATGAAACCTTACGTAGTAGGTATCGATATAGGCGGTACCAACACTGTATTCGGGATTGTAGATGCACGTGGCAATGTGATTGCCAGCAGTTCCATAAAAACCGGTAAGTTTGCCGATGTGAATGATTATGTAGCCGACCTTAAGGCTGCTCTGACATCTTTGCTTGAGGCTCATGACGCTGTCGACAAGATAGCCGGCATAGGTGTAGGTGCTCCTAACGGCAACTATTTCTCGGGATGTATCGAAAATCCGCCGAATCTTCCTTGGAAGGGCAAAATACCTTTTGCTCATCTGCTTCATGAAGCATTCGGTGTGCCTGTGGCGCTGACCAACGATGCCAATGCGGCAGCTATCGGCGAAATGACATATGGTGTGGCCCGCGGTATGAAAGATTTTATAATGATCACTCTCGGTACGGGTGTGGGAAGCGGCATTGTCGTGAACGGACAGCTTGTGTATGGCCATGACGGTTTTGCCGGCGAGCTCGGACATGTTATCGTGAAGCCCTCCAACGGCCGTATGTGCGGTTGTGGTCGCAGCGGATGTCTTGAGGCTTACTGTTCGGCTACGGGTGTTGCCCGTACAGCGCGCGAGTTCCTTGAGATACGCACCGATGCGTCACGACTCCGCGACATTCCCGTCGAGGAGATAACTTCAAAGGATGTGTATGATGCCGCTGTGCTTGGCGACAAGCTTGCCAAGGAGATATTCCAGTACACCGGCGAGATTATGGGCCGTGCCTTTGCCAATTTCGTGGCATTCTCCAGCCCCGAGGCCATAATACTCTTTGGAGGTCTCGCACGTTCCGGCGAACTTCTTATGAAGCCTATCAAGGAGGCAATGGACCGCAACATGCTCAATGTATTTAAGGGCAAGACAAAATTGCTTCTTTCCGAACTCAAGGAGAGTGATGCCGCAGTGCTCGGCGCAAGTGCTCTCGGCTGGGAAGCGCGTCAGATACCCGCTCCCCCGTCAAGCCAGTCTATAGTATTGGAGGCTTAAAAATTCAGTATATTTATGGCGCGTCGTATATCTGTGAAAGTGCGACGCGCTTTTTTATTTTTATAGTATGGCTGATAATTATTTGGAACGCAAGATGGAGGAGTACCGCTCCGGAAAATCCACCGGATACCGTACTCGGCTCACGCCTTCGGGCGACAGGCTGGGGCAACTGTCGGTTAAGTTTCCTCCGAGACGTGTTTTTGTCACCGGCGGCGCTTCAGGCATTGGCAAGGCTATTGTAAAAGCTTTCTGCGATGCAGGTTGCAAGGTGGCTTTCTGTGATATTGACGCCAAGGCCGGCCGGGCAGCCGCACAAGCTCTCGGGGCTCAGTTTCACCCTGTGGATGTGACTGACGTGGCTGCCCTTGAAGCGTGTGTAAACCGTGTCATAGGGTCATGGGGCGATATCGACGTGCTTGTCAACAATGTGGGTGTGTCGGTATTCAAGCCTATTGATGAAATGACAGTCGAGGAGTTTGACCGCGTGCAGCATATCAATGTAAGGCCCGTGTTTGTGACCTCGAAGTCGCTTGCCTTGCTTCGTAAGGCTATGGGTGAGCCGCATTACGGACGCATAATCAATATCAGTTCCACGCGCTACCTTATGAGCGAGACTGGTACGGAGGCTTACACCGCGTCAAAAGGCGCCGTGTCGTCGCTGACCCATGCGCTCATGATGTCTATGGCTCCTTACGGCGTTACGGTCAATTCCATATCTCCGGGATGGATATGCTGTGACGGCTACGACAGCCTGACGGATGTCGATCATAACCAGCACCCATCGGGCAGTGTTGGACGTCCCGAAGACATAGCCCGCATGTGCCTGTTCCTGTCATTGCCCGACAATGACTTCATAAACGGCGAGAATATTGTCATAGACGGGGGCATGACCCGTAAAATGATCTACGTATAATCCGGAGTCCGGCTAACGTTGAGGTAGAGGCGCCGGTAGTACGGCGCCCGTATATCCGCATGGCCATACAAAAGGCCATCCGGGTCGCAGCCGGACGCCGTGGTACTGGCGTCCCTACCATCCTTATAGCTGTTTGGCAGCCGCTTTTTATATGGCGTTGTTTGATGCGAACTTATATGACAACGGGGCTGAAACCGTATGGTCCAGCCCCGTTGATATTGCTGTATTTTACTCCCACTCGATTGTTGCCGGCGGCTTGGAGGAGATGTCGTAACATACGCGGTTGACACCCTTGACTTTGTTGATGATGTCATTGCTGACTTTGGCAAGGAAGTCGTAGGGCAGGTGGGCCCAATCGGCTGTCATTGCATCGGTAGAGGTTACGGCTCTCAGCGCCACGGCACGCTCATAGGTGCGTTCGTCGCCCATAACGCCCACGCTCTGCACCGGAAGCAGTATCGCTCCCGCCTGCCATACCTGATCATACAGTCCCCAGTCGCGGAGCCCCTGAATGAATATGTCGTCGGCGTTCTGCAGTATGCTGACTTTTTCGGGAGTTATGTCGCCGAGTATGCGCACTGCCAGTCCCGGTCCGGGGAACGGATGGCGCTTGATGAGGTGTTCGGGCATGCCGAGTTCGCGGCCTACGGCGCGGACTTCATCCTTGAACAGCAGTCGCAACGGTTCACATAGCTTGAGGTTCATCTTCTCGGGCAGACCGCCTACGTTGTGGTGGCTCTTTATGGTTGTGCCCGTTATGGAAAGCGACTCTATGCAGTCGGGGTAGATGGTGCCTTGTGCGAGCCACTTCACATCTTTTATCTTGTGGGCCTCTTCGTCAAAGACATCGATGAAGCCCTTGCCTATAATCTTGCGTTTACGCTCCGGATCGGTCACTCCCGCCAGTTCGCTGAAGAATTTAGCCGAGGCATCGACACCGATTACATTAAGTCCGAGGCACTCGTAGTCATGAAGCACATTTTTGAACTCATTTTTGCGCAGCATGCCATGATCGACGAATATACAGGTGAGGTTTTTGCCTATGGCCCTGTTGAGGAGCACTGCCGCTACCGAGGAGTCTACGCCGCCGCTTAGTCCGAGCACCACCTTGTCGTCGCCGAGTTGCTCTTTAAGCTGTGCCACGGTACTCTCTATAAACGATGCCGCGCTCCAGTCCTGACGGCTGCCGCATATGTCGACTACGAAGTTCTTCAAGAGCTGTGTGCCGTCGGTAGAATGATATACCTCGGGGTGAAACTGAACGCCCCATGACTTCTCGCCTTCAATCTGATAGGCTGCTATGGACACTTTATCGGTCGAGGCTATGATCTTGAAATTGTCGGGAATCGATGTGATGGTGTCGCCGTGGCTCATCCACACCTGCGACTTTTCGGGCAGTCCTTTGAGCAGAGGATTGTTGTGGTCAAACTTCTCAAGATGGGCTCTGCCGTACTCGCGCGAACCGGCCGGCTCGACAGTGCCGCCGTTGCTGTAGGCCATGAACTGGGCGCCGTAGCATATGCCGAGCACCGGATACTTTCCGCGTATACGGCTCATGTCGATTTTAAACGCTTTCTCATCATAGACCGAGAAAGGGCTGCCTGAAAGGATGACACCTATCACCGACGGATCGTCGTGAGGAAACTTATTGTAAGGCAATATCTCGCAGTAGGTATTCAGCTCGCGCACGCGACGTCCGATAAGCTGGGTGGTCTGCGATCCAAAGTCAAGAATAATGATTTTCTCTTGCATAAAGTGTGAGAATTTTGTAATTTTTACAAAGATACGAATAAGTCCAGCGCAAAAGCAAATTTATTTGCAATTTGCCGAGCGGAAGTATGTAATATCAATTAAAAAAAGGCGGTTGTTAAACGCCGATAAGGTTGGTAGGGACGCCAGTACCACGGCGTCCGGCTTCGTCCCGCATGGTCTCTTGTATGGCCATCCGGCTTCGCCCCGCAAGGTCTCTTGTATGTCCATCCGGCTTCGCCCCGCAAGGTCTCTTGTATGTCCATCCGGCTTCGCGGGCGCCGTGGTACTGGCGCCCCTACCTATCTGCTGCATTTTAATCGTTCAATCGGCTTTTGCAGATGATTCGTAATCTAAGACGGATGTCAACGATACGAATAAGTCGAGCGGAAGTATGTAATATCAATTAAAAAACGCGGTCGTTAAACGTCGATAAGGTTAGTAGGGACGCCAGTACCACGGCGTCCGGCTGCGTCCCGCACGGTCTCTTTTATGGCCGTTCGGCTTCGCGGGCGCCGTACTACTGGCGCCCCTACCTATCTGCTGCATTTTAATAGTTCAATCGGTTTTTGCAGCTGAACCGGATCTAAGACGGATGTCAACTATACGAATAAGTCGAGCAGAAGTATGTAATATCAATTAAAAAACCACGTTTGTTAAACGTCGATAAGGTTGGTAGGGACGCCAGTACCACGGCGTCCGGCTTCGTCCCGCATGGTCTCTTGTATGGCCATCCGGCTTCGCCCCGCAAGGTCTCTTGTATGGCCGTCCGGCTGCGTCCCCGCAAGGTCTCTTGTATGTCCATCCGGCTTCGCGGGCGCCGTGGTACTGGCGCCCCTACCTATCTGTTGCATTTTAAGACGGAGTCAACTATGTGAATAAGCCGAGTACAAAAGCAACTAAAATTTGATTTTGCAAGACAAAAGTATCTTGTTATATTTGCAGATAGTAGGGGATGGTGCCCTATGTAAGCTGACAATTCATTCATCTCATATAAATAACATGAAGTATCATACTCTTTTACTTTCTTTGATGTGTGCCGTGCCTTCGGTTCAGACGGTGGCAGCATCCGACATCAGTGCCGACGGCGACAGTGCTCTGTATCGTTTCGTCAACACAGGTAATCCGCTTATAAAACATAAGCATACGGCCGATCCGGCTACGCTGGTCATCGGCGACACGCTCTGGCTCTATACCGGCACCGACGAACCGGGCAACAAACCGGGCTATCATATGCCCAACTGGTGCGTGTTCTCGACTACCGACATGCAGCACTGGACCGAGTATCCGATGCCGCTCGCCGTTAAGGATTTCAAGTGGGACAGCTCACACGCTTCATATGCGGCCCAGTGTATAGAACGCGACGGACGTTACTATTACTTTATCAGTACCAACGGCTCCGGCATAGGTGTGGCGGTAAGCGATACCCCGCAAGGCCCGTTCAAGGATGCCATAGGCAAGCCTCTTATCACCATGGCCGATTGCGAGGGCGCCAATCACAGCTGGGTGAGCATTGACCCCACCGTTTTCATTGATGACGACGGGCAGGCTTATCTGTTCTGGGGCAACCAACTCTGCTACTATGCCAAACTTAAAGAAAACATGCTCGAACTTGACGGCGATATCAAGAGGGTACATGTGCCCGACTTCACCGAAGCGCCGTGGATTCATAAAAGGGGCGGCAAGTATTATCTGATCTATGCGGCGCAGTGGCCCGAGAAGATTGCCTATGCTATGAGCGACGACATTAACGGACCGTGGGAGTATCAGGGCATAATATCGGAAGTGGCCGGCAACAGCAATACGACTCACCCCGCCATAGTGGAGTTCAAAGGCAAGAATTATTTCTTCTCACACATAGGCGGACTTGGTGGAGGCAGCGGCAGCCGCTCGGTGATCGCCGAACCGCTGGAGTATAACGATGACGGCACCATACGCCCGATTCATGCGTCGGCCGCAGGTATAAGCACGCTTTATTCGGCTCTTGACAACAAGCACAATCCTATATTGCCCGGTTTCCATGCCGATCCTGAGATTATTTACTCAAACAAGACCGGCAAGTATTATATATACTCGACTACTGACGGCACTCCGGGCTGGGGCGGACATTACTTCCGTGTATATTCTTCACATAATCTTGCCGACTGGACCGATGAGGGCATTATGCTTGATGTCAAAGGTCAGCAGGTGCCGTGGGCGGTCGGAAACGCATGGGCGCCGGCTATAATCGAACGCAAGGAGGATGACGGGTATAAATACTATTTTTATTTCAGCGGTCATAACCCGCTGAACAACCGTAAGGCTATCGGAGTGGCTGTGGCCGACGATCCGGTGGGGCCGTTTTATGCTCTCGATACTCCTATTGTGGACAAGTCGCCTGTGGACGGCGGCCAGCAGATTGATGTCGACGTATTCCATGACCCGGTTACGGGAAAATATTACCTTTATTGGGGCAACGGTTATATGGCCGGCGCTGAGCTTAACGATGATCTGACCTCGATAAAGGAGGAGACGGTGACAGTTATGACTCCTGAGGGCGGTACTCTTGACACTTATGCGTTCCGCGAGGCTCCGTATGTGTTCTTCCGCAATGGCGTCTATTACTTCATGTGGTCGGTTGACGATACCGGCTCGCCCAACTATCATGTGGCTTACGGTACGTCCGATGCTCCGCTCGGCAAGATCAAGGTGGCCGATCAGTGCAATGTCCTTGTGCAGGACCCCGAGAAGAAGATTTACGGTCCGGCCCACAATTCAGTAATAAATATCCCCGGTACCGATGAGTGGCGTATAGTGTATCACCGTATACATCCTGATTATATAGACAGGGATAAGATGCCCGGCATCCATCGTCAGGTATGTATAGACAGGCTCGAATTTAATGCCGACGGCACGATAAAGCCTGTGGTGCCTACTAAATAAAGTGAGCGACGGTATAACAATATCGCTATATCTTTGTTATTAAATACGATACAATAATTAAAGATTACGACATTATGAAACTGGCTGAAGCTTTGAGCCTGCGTGCCGACCTGCAGAAGCGGCTTGCGCAGTTGAAAGGGCGCATGAAAGAGAGCGCCAAAGTTCAGGAAGGTGACACTCCTCCGGAGGATATCGCCGTTCTTGAGAAAGAGTTTGACTCGCTGTTGGGACAGCTTGAAACGTTGATATACCGTATTAATGTTACCAATCTCGCTACGGCCGACGATGAGGGCGCGACTCTTACCGCACTGATAGCGCGCCGCGATGTGCTCGCCATGAGAGTGTCGTCGATGCGTGAGGTGCTCGACTTTGTGTCGGAGCCTGACAACCGCTACGGGCGCAACGAGATAAAGACCGTGCGTCTTGTCGATGTGGCCGAGGCACGTCGCAAGCTTGACGGGCATTCACGCAGTCTTCGTGAACTTGATATGAAGATTCAAGGCTTAAACTGGACAGTGGAGCTGAAGTAATAATATACTTCTTAAGTAATAATATAATTAAGGTGTAACATAGGGCCGTGGTTGGGACACAAACCCGCCGGGGTTGCCGGCAATCATGGAGCTTTTCGGAACGGAAGCAGATGTTCACAGCGTAAAGTTCAGCATGGCGTACAGGCGCATTATGCACATTCCGCTTCAGCCGCGGATATTCATTAAGCACTACCGCGTGTCGGCCGCGGTCCTATGTGAGGGACGGGCAGAGGGCAAAAAAAGGAAGCGCAGTTTCGCGCTTCCTTTTTTATTATGGTTGAAAAATCACTTGCGGGCTATTGTTGTTACTGACGGCCGGAAACTTCCATGCCGCGGGCTATCTTGCCGATAAGACCCTGAAGCACTTTGCCCGGACCTATTTCGATAAATTCTGTGGCTCCGTCTGCAACCATGTTCTGCACGGTCTGTGTCCAGCGTACGGGAGCGGTAAGCTGTGCTACAAGGTTGGCCTTGATTTCGGCGGGGTCGGTATGGGGCTTGGCGTCTACGTTCTGGTATACGGGACATATGGGAGCGTGTACCGGAGTCTTTTCGATGGCTTCGGCAAGTTCGGCACGTGCGGGTTCCATGCAGGGGCTGTGGAACGCACCGCCTACTTTCAGTTTGAGCGCACGCTTGGCACCGGCGGCGAGGGCTTTCTCGCATGCGGCGTCGATAGCGGCTTCCTCGCCCGATATTACGAGCTGGCCGGGACAGTTATAGTTGGCACATACAACCACTCCGTCAACCGAGGCGCATATCTCTTCGACAGTCTCGTCGGAGAGTGCGAGCACGGCTGCCATAGTCGAGGGTTTGAGCTCACATGCTTTCTGCATGGCTTGGGCACGGGCGCTTACAAGACGCAGGCCGTCTTCAAAACTCAATGCGCCTGCTGCTACAAGAGCCGAAAACTCGCCGAGCGAGTGGCCGGCGGTCATGTCGGGTTTGATTTCGTTTTCAAGAGTCTTGGCAAGTATTACCGAGTGCAGAAATATGGCAGGTTGGGTCACCTTGGTCTGGCGAAGATCTTCATCGGTACCGTTAAACATGAGGTCGGTAATGCGGAAGCCGAGGATGTCGTTGGCCTTTTCAAACATTTCGCGGGCAACGGGGTTGTTGTCGTAGAGGTCTTTGCCCATGCCTACGAATTGTGCCCCTTGACCGGGGAAAACAAATGCTTTCATAATCTTTAAGTGATTGGATTATATGTTAAATCAGGCTGCAAAATTACGGATTTTTTTCCATAATTGCGACAATATGCGATTAAATTCGTACCTTTACGCTTATTGAAAGTGCAGATATATTAAATTTAATCATTGACAATGAACATTATACCTCTTTTATTCGGCAATCTCGGCATAGCCGAATTACTTATCATAGCGTTGGTGGTGCTTCTGTTTTTCGGCGGACGCAAGATTCCGGAACTTATGCGAGGCCTCGGGAAGGGTGTCAGCAGCTTCAAGCAGGGCATGAATGACATACAGGATGAGATAACAAAGCCGACCGACAAAAAATCAGATGGCGACAGCGACCGATGAAGCTCTGAAGAAGGGTCGTCAGGAAGAGATGTCGTTTTGGGACCATGCCGATGCTCTGCGTGGGGTGCTGTTGCGCGCCGCCGGGGTGGTCGTGGTGCTGACAGCGCTGCTTTTTTCCGTCATGCCGCGGCTTTTCGACGAGGTTATTATGGCTCCGTGCCGTCCCGATTTCTGGCTTTACGGGCTGCTCGGTGCCGGCGACTTTTCAGTGACGATAGTCAATATAAAACTGGCGTCGCAGTTTTTTATCCATGTGTCCTCTTCGTTCTGGCTGGCGCTGGTGCTTTCGTGTCCGGTCATAATGTATCTGCTGTGGACGTTTGTTAGCCCGGCCTTGTACAGTCATGAGCGCCGCGGGGTGAAAACGGCCTTTATCCTCGGCAACTTTATGTTTTTTGCCGGGCTTGCGGTGGGTTATCTGCTGGTATTCCCTATTACATTGCGGTTTCTCGCCGACTATCAGGTGAGTGCCGCCGTGCCTAATCATATATCGCTTGATTCCTATATGGACAATTTTCTGATGATGATTTTCATCATGGGGCTTGTCTTTGAACTTCCGTTGCTCTGCTGGCTTCTCGGCAGGCTCGGCATAGTTCACCGCGGGATTTTTAACCGCTACCGGCGCCATGCCATAGTCGTGCTGCTTGTCGTGGCGGCCTTCATTACCCCTACAGGCGACCCGTTTACGCTTGCCGTGGTCTTTCTGCCGGTCTATCTGCTTTGGGAGTTCGGGGCGCTTCTGGTGCCGTCGGCTGACAAGGCGAAAGCTCAGGCTGTCACTCCCGATAATATACCCTCTTGACGCGCGACGCCACGGAAGTCAGTATTTCGTAAGGTATCGTGCCGAGTATGTCGGCCAGTTCTATGACCGATATGTTGTGGCCGAATACCTCCACCGTGTCGCCCACTTTGCAGGGGGTGTCGGTGACGTCGACCATACACACATCCATGCATATGCTTCCTACTGTAGGACATCGGCGTCCGTTGATCCACACCGCCGCATTGCCGTAGCCCAAGTGACGGTTAAGTCCGTCGGCGTAGCCTATGGGTAGGGTGGCTATGCGCGAGCGTCGGTGCAGAAGTCCTTTGCGCGAGTAGCCGATGGTGGTGCCGGCGGGCCACTCTTTTATTGATATGACCGATGTGCGCAGTGTGCTTACCGGACGCAGATCGCCCTGAGAGTGGTCGGGCATGGTGGGTATGCCGTAAAGGCATATTCCGAGGCGCACCATGTCATATTGGTGCTCCGGAAAGCGTGTTATGCCGGTCGAGTTGAGGATATGGCGCAGTATATGGTGGCTGAAGCCGCGCTGGAGCGACTCGCTGCATCGTGCGAAAATCTCGAACTGTTCCATCGTATAGTCATCCATCTCCGGTGAGTCGGCGGCGGCCAGATGGCTGAACACCGACTTCGGTGTGAGCACGTCCTGTGACTGAAGTACTTTTTTCAGCCGGGGCATGTCGGCTTCGAGAAATCCCAACCGGTGCATGCCGGTGTCGAGTTTTATGTGTACCGGGTAGTCATGTATGCCGTGGCGCCGACCCTCTCTGATAAATTCCTCAAGTATCTCGAACGAGTATATCTCCGGTTCCAGACGGCAGTCAAAGAGAGTGGTGTAGTTGACCACACGCGGGTTGAGCACCATGATGGGCATGGTTATGCCGGCCTTGCGCAGGTCAACGCCCTCGTCGGCTACGGCTACGGCCAGATAGGCCGCACCCTGCGACTGCAGTGTCTTGGCCAGCTCGTAAGAGCCGGCTCCGTAACCTGATGCCTTCACCATAGCCACTATGCCTGTCGTGGGCTTTATGCGCGAGCGGAAGTTGTTGAAGTTGTGCACCACGGCGTCGAGATTGACCTCAAGCACCGTCTCGTGCTGACGTGCTTCGAGCACTTCGCTCAGCCGGTGAAATCCGAAGTCGTCGGAGCCCTTTATCAGTATCAGTTCATGGCTGAAGTCGTTGGGCGTCGTGTTGGAAAGAAATTCCTCGGTCGATCGGTAAAACTTGGAGTTTTGGTTGAAGTAGGGAGCGTGGCGCGATATCTCCTCGCCGATGCCGATTATGCGTGTCACCCCTTTTTGCTTGAGTAGGTGGGCTATGTTGCTGTACATGTTTTCCGACGTCATGGTCTCGTGCATGACGTCGCTGAGTATCACGGTCGATGTGCGGTCGGCGGTGGCGCGCCTCTGCATGAAGTCGAGCGCCGGACTGAGCGAATGGTAGTCGCCCGTGTACGAGTCGTATATGAGCATGCAGTCGTTGACTCCTTCGATGACGTTGAGTCGTGTGCCGACAGGGGTTAGACGTTCCATGCGTGCGGCTATCTTTTCAGGCGCCACACCTAAATATATAAGGGCTATGATGGCTCCTACGGCATTTTCTATCGATGCCGGGTCGTTGAAGTTGATCGATGCCTCATGGTCGGCCCCGTTGATGTGACATTTTATGCCCGTGCTACCGTCGCTGCGCTTGTTTATCGTGACCTTTACGGTGGCGTCAGGGTCGGTCACTGACCAGTCGAGATGCCGCGCCGCTATCTCTTCCTCCTCCATGACCTCTCTTATGAGCGGGTCGTCGCTGCAGTATATGACGCACTCGCACTCCTTGAACAACCTTATCTTCTCGCGGCATTTATCGCGCTTCGACGGAAACCCCTCGGCATGTTCTCCTCCTATGTTGGTGAGTATGCCGAGAGTGGGCTGTATCATGGCTTGGAGCTCTTTCATCTCGCCGCTCAGCGATATTCCCGCCTCAAATATGCCTATCTCGCTGTCGCGGTTCATCTCCCACAGCGAAAGGGGCACCCCTATCTGGCTGTTGAAGCTTCGCGGACTTCTGACTATGCGGTAGTCGGGCTGCAGCAGCTGGTAGAGCCATTCTTTCAAGGTGGTCTTGCCGCGGCTGCCTGTTATGCCTATGACCGGTATGCCGTACTGCATGCGGTGGTGCCGGGCTATCGTGTGAAGGGCCTTTTTCACATCCTTCACCACGAGAAAGTTTACATTGGGCGTGCCCACCACGTTGACCGGCACATTGTCGACAATGAAGTTGCGCACTCCTTTTTCTATAAGTTCCTTTATATAGCGGTGGCCGTCGTTGTTGCGCGTGCGCAATGCGAAAAACAGCGACTCGCTCGGGTAGGTGACTGAGCGCGAGTCGGTAAGCAGCACCGATATTGTGTGCAGTAGAAATGCAGGAGCTTTTAACTCAAGTATCTCCGATATCTGGCTGATCGTATACTTCATTGTAGAAATGTCGTTTTTTAACATGATGAGATGATTTTTTAACACTTGAACGCGCCGTTTTGTTGGCTTTGTGTCAGGGAAGTATGTCGAGCATCGTGCGGCACAGGCCGGTCAGCTCCTCGTCGGTTATCACATAGGGAGGCATGATGTATACGTTGCGGCCAAACGGACGCACCCATATGCCCCGCTCCACACATCGCTTCTGAAATGCGCCCACATCCACCGGCTCTTTCATTTCGACGACGCCGATCGTGCCGAGCACTCTGACCTCTTTCACCCGATCGATATTACGGGCGGGGGCGAGTTCGCGCTTCATTATCTCCTCTATGCGGGCTATGCATGCCGGCATGTCCTGCGACTCCAGCAGACGTAATGACTCACACGCTATGGCACAGGCGAGAGGATTGGCCATGAACGTGGGGCCGTGCATCATGACTCCGGCTTCGCCGCGCGATATGGTGTCGGCCACATCCTTCGTCGTAAGTACGGCGCTCATGGTCAGGTAGCCCGCCGTAAGCCCTTTGCCTATGCACATTATGTCGGGTTCGGTCCCGGCCCATTCCCATGCAAAGCGCCGGCCTGTCCTCCAGAAGCCTGTGGCTATCTCGTCAAATATCAGGTATACCCCGTAGCGGTCACATAGTTTGCGGGCTTCGCGAAGGTACTGCGGATGGTAAAACCGCATGCCGCCCGCTCCCTGCACTATAGGCTCGAGTATGAGTGCGGCTATGTCGTCGTGGTGTTCCCGCAGCACGGTTTCGAGTTGGGCTGTCGACTCAGGACGCCATTCTTCGTAAAATCCTGTCGATGGGGCCTCGACGAAATATCTTATAGGCAGTGCCGGTCCGAACGCGCCGTGCATGCCTGTCACCGGATCGCATACGCTCATGGCGTTCCATGTGTCGCCGTGATACCCCGACCGTATCGTCACGAAGTTGCTCTTGTCATGGCTGCCGCTTCGCGATATGGCCGCCTGTATTGCCATTTTCATGGCTACTTCTACGGCCACCGAGCCCGAGTCGGCATAAAATATGTTGTTCATCGACGGAGGTGCCATGGCAAGCAGCTTTTTGCCAAGTTCGATGGCCGGTTCATGGGTGAAGCCGCCAAACATCACATGCGACATTTTTTCTATCTGTCGGGTTGCGGCCGCGTTGATGCTCGGATGGTTGTAGCCGTGTATTGTGCACCACCATGACGACATGCCGTCTATAAGGCGTGTGCCGTCGGCAAGGGTTATCGTGGAGCCGCTTGCCGAGTCGACTTTGTAGGTGGGCAGCGGGTCTATGGTCGAGGTATAGGGATGCCACAGATGGTCATGGTCCCAAGGGTCGTGGAGTGTGGAATGATCGGTCATAATTCTGTTTTACGGTACGCAAAGTTAATATATGCGGTAATATTATGCAATGACTAAATCGCATATTCACTTTTGCCGCTGAACTGACGGTATATCTGTTATTATGTATGGCAATGTGTCTTTTGAAGTGTAAAAATGCCGCCAAATAGACTGATTATGATGAAAAATGAAAGAAAATGCCGGTTTTTGACGTTTTTTGTTGACACGAATAGGGGAAATTCATTAAATTTGCAAGCCTAACGATAATCATTAACTATAAAATTTATGAAAAAGCATAATTTTTATGCCGGGCCATCAATTCTTAGTGAGTACACTATAAAGAATACAGCTGAAGCCATCAAGGACTTCGCGGGTACCGGATTGTCAATCCTTGAAGTCTCTCACCGCAGTAAGGAGTTTGTCGCTGTCATGGATGAGGCGCAGCAACTCGTGAAAGAACTTCTTGATGTGCCTGCCGGCTATCAAGTGCTTTTTCTCGGGGGAGGAGCGTCGATGCAGTTCTGCATGGTGCCTTACAACCTGTTGAAGAAAAAAGCCGCCTATCTCGATACCGGTACTTGGGCGTCCAATGCCATAAAGGAGGCTCGTCTGTTTGGCGAGGTCGATGTCGTGGCTTCAAGCAAAGACAAGAACTACACTTTCATACCTAAGGGCTTTACCGTACCCGAAGATGCCGATTACTTCCACTATACTACCAATAATACTATTTACGGCACCGAGTTGCGTCATGATCCCGATGTGAAAGTGCCTCTCGTGGCCGACATGTCGAGCGACATTTTCTCTCGTCCCGTGGATGTGTCAAAGTATGATGTCATTTATGCCGGCGCACAGAAAAATCTTGCTCCCGCAGGTGTCACAATAGTTATTGTAAAGGAAGATGCGCTCGGCAACGTAGACCGGGCTATACCCACGATGCTTGACTACCGCACCCATGTAAAGAAAGGATCTATGTTCAATACTCCTCCCGTGCTGCCTATATACTCCGCGCTCCAGACTCTTAGACATTATAAAGAGTTGGGTGGCGTTGAGGAGATGCAGCGACGCGACCTTGCAAAGGCCGAGATGCTTTATGAGGCTATCGACTCAAGCCGCATGTTTGTCGGTACTGTCGCTCCCGAGGACCGTTCTATCATGAATGTATGCTTTGTCATGAAGCCCGAGTATGACGGCCTTGACAAGGAGTTCATCGACTTCGCTTCCACAAAAGGCATTGTCGGCATAAAGGGTCACCGTTCGGTAGGCGGTTTCCGTGCATCGCTCTATAACGCTCTTCCCTTGGAGAGTGTTAAGGTGCTTGTCGATGCCATGAAGGAATTTGAGAAAAATCATTAATCCTCCATTGACTATGAAAGTACTTGTAGCTACTGAAAAACCGTTTGCCGCTGTTGCGGTCGACGGTATACGTAAGGTTATCGCAGAGTCAGGCTATGAACTTCAACTGCTTGAGAAATACTCTTCAAAGGCTGACCTGCTTGGCGCCGTTGCCGATGCCGATGCGGTCATCATACGTAGCGATGTCATTGATGCCGAAGTGCTCGACGCGGCAAAGAGGCTCAGGATTGTAGTGCGCGCAGGCGCCGGATATGACAATGTGGACCTCGCTGCTGCCACAGCCCACGGCGTTGTGGTTGAAAATACTCCGGGCCAGAACTCCAATGCCGTTGCCGAACTGGTATTCGGTATGGCTGTCATGGCCGTGCGCAATATGTATAACGGCACTTCCGGCACGGAGATGAAAGGCAAACGCCTCGGTCTTCAGGCTTACGGTCAGGTGGGGCGCAACGTTGCCCGTATCGCCAAAGGAGTAGGTATGGAGGTTTCGGCTTACGATCCTTATTGTCCTGATGATGTTATGGTTGCCGACGGCATTAAGCCTGTCCACTCCGTTGAGGAGCTTTATGCCGGCAATGACTTCGTGTCGATACACATTCCCGCTACTCCCGAAACCAAAAAGAGCATCGGTTTCGACCTTATAACGAAGATGCCCAAGGGTGGGGTGCTCATCAATACGGCCCGCAAGGAGGTGATTGACGAAGAAGGTCTTGATAAAGCCCTTGAAGCGCGTGCCGACCTCAAGTATGTGGCCGACGTCAAGCCTGACAGCGCCGAAGAGCTCAAAGCCCGGTTTGGCGACCGTGTCTTCTTCACGCCGAAGAAGATGGGCGCACAGACAGCCGAAGCTAACATCAACGCCGGTATTGCCGCCGCCCGTCAGGTGGTAGATTATCTTCGCGACGGCATCAACAAATACCAAGTAAACAAATAGTCTTGTTTACTGCTCATACCAAGGCGTCAGGGTGTCACACATCCCTGACGCCTTTTTATTTCCTCGTTATTTGCTTTTGGGCATAAGCCGCCCATAGCCCGCATACCCTTTGCCGGCGGCGACAGCCATGTCTATCGTACATACGACACCGATACTGATGACCTGCCTATTTCATGTATTCATGTCGGTTATATCTGTGATTTATATTAAAAGAGGTTAAAAACGGAGTGTTCTGTATCTGCAGTTTGGATAATTCAGAAAAACTTTCTACCTTTGCACTCATAAAACAACATCGCGGGGTGGAGCAGTGGTAGCTCGTTGGGCTCATAACCCAAAGGTCACAGGTTCGAGTCCTGTCCCCGCCACTAAGAAGGCTTGCAATCGCAAGCCTTTTCTATTTGCCTCTTTCCTGTTCCCGCTTGCAGTTCGGGCGGGTCAGATTCAAAACCCGGTTGAAGTGTTAAATGCAACAGATATGTAGGGGCGCCAGTAGTACGGCGCCCGCGAAGCCGGAGGCCGTACAAGAGACCGTGCGGGTCGCAGCCTGACGCCGTGGTACTGGCGTCCTTACCACATATATAGTCGTTGGTTGACAACCGCATTTTTACGTTGATCCCAAAATACGGGCCATGTAGTCCGCCATTAGTCTTTTAGAACTATAAATGAGCTTAGCTCACTTCATATACAATTGATGGGTCGAAAAATATTTCACAAAATCAGATATTGGTTGAATAATCATCTGAAAAAGATGTCATTCAAGACGGGAGTCATCGTATTACTGGCATGTATCCCCTTCTATATCTTGTCTTTTGCGCAGATGGCACTCCCTATAAGCGCTACTGCAAAAGGGGTGCTTTGGGCCTTGTTTTTCGGAATGGCAAAAACGGCGCAGTATGGAGGTATTACTATACTTGGTGCAGAGGGTATCCGAAGGATTAAAGCATATATGAAACGATTTAAAAATTAATCATGGCGGATATGCCGATTAGTGATATCGATTCATTATGTCGGCCGCGGACGGGTTCGAAACACCGGTCATGACGTCCTCTATTGGCCTAATTAGACCAATTAGCCCTATAGAATCCCCCTGTAATTGTTAAAAATGCCCTTTACGCCCGATTGTGCATAAATCGGGTCCTCGCGTGTATTATCTTTGTGGTTGAAAACACACCCATAAACCCCGCCGTGCTATGAAATTTGACCAAGAATGGAGCGAGGCCATCTCACACCTCGACGCCCGCAGTCAGGCCCGTCTCACCGAGGCCATCCGCCACTATCAGAATACCGACACCATGCCCGTCGGCCTCGACCCCGCCTCTATGATGGGCTTTCTCTTCGCCAAGGCCGTCATCGACCGCCGCAAGCGTGTCAACGCCCGGGCCCGCGAACGCCGCCGTCAGAAAGCCCTCTCGACCTCAAGAGGCTCTATTAGTCCAATTAGACCAATTAGTCCTATAAAACCCACAGAATCCACCAAGCCCGCTACTCCTACACCCTCGTCTCCCGTCACCGCCGACTACTACAAGGCCTTGCCGGGTTACCGCCGCAGCCACTCGCTCAGCTATCCGGGTCAGGAGGTGTGCAACGACTGGGACATGATCGAGGCTTGGCGTCCGCTCATGCTCCGCGACACCTCTTTCCTTCAGGGTCTGGCCGATTACCACCATGTGGGTGTCGACTTCATCACCGGCCACATCCCCACTTACGACACGTACCTGCTCAACAACAGGCGCGTTGCCGTCGACTGCCTCGAAGACTACCGTCTCGAGTTTGAGCGCTACATGATGTCGTCGATGCTGATGATGGGGCGCAGGAGCCGACGCTTCCAACGCATGGAGTACTGATGTTTGTGTTGATTTCGCGACATATGTCAGTCGGTGGCCGGGAGTACCTCCATGGCCCGGCGTCGGTCAATGCCGAGTTCGATGGCTTTGCGCAGGTCTTCACGGGCTGCATCGATTTCGAAGCGCATTTTGTTGAGGTATGCCCGGTACATGTATAATTCGCCGTCTTTAGGGTCAAGAGCAAGCCCCGAATTGATGTCGGCCGATGCTTCGTTGAGCCTTTGCAGCATAAGATAGCATACGGCGCGTGCACCGTAAATGTGGGTTGTGGGCTGTTTTTCGAGCAAGGCGGTATAGTAGGGCAGGGCCTTGTCCCATTGTTCTGTGGCCGAGTAGTATGAGCCGAAGGCCGTGTTGGCCTCTTCGCTTGCCGGCGACATTTGCTCGAGAGCCTTGCAGTCGGCCAGCGATGTGTTGAAGTCACCGCGTCGGAGCGACATGATGGCATGCATGTAGCGTGGTTCGGTAAGGGTGGAGTCAAGGCTTATGACAGTAGTGTAGTCGCGGTAGGCTTCGTCATCGCGTCCTATCGCCGTGAGCACTTCGGCACGGTTGAGCAGTACTGTCACGGACTTGGGCGCACGCCGGTGGGCTTGGTCAAGCGACGCCAGAGCCAGACTGTCCTTGCCGAGGTTATACTGTACTATGCCGAGATTGGATAGCAGAAGGATGTTGGTAGGGTCCTCGGGCCGCAGACTTATCGCTTCGAGCAGGTTGGTTTCCGCGCCGCTCCAGTCGCCCTCGGCTATGGATTTATCGGCGAGTTCGACAAGTTCGAGATAGCTCTGTGCCGAAAGCATTACTGGTATCAGCAGCAGTATTATGGACATTCTGATTCGTGAAGTCATGATTGGTTAATATGTTTTTGACGGTTGCAAAGTTACATTTTAATTTGTCGATTAGCCTCTCTTTATAGGTTTTAAAATGTTATAATTAGCTTATTTTGGCAATCTACGGAAAAGATTTTGTAATTTTGTACATTATGAAACTACGATACATTATCACATCACTCATAACTCTTGTGCTTGTAGGGTGCGGTGGCCATGACGGTCCGGAGCAACCAGCAGGAGTTTCGCGTACGGTACTTGTATATATGGCTGCCGCCAACAGTCTCGGCGACGGCTCCTATTCCTCGCGCCGCTGGGACATCGAAGACATTCGTGAAATGACATCGGCAGTGCAGGCCGGCGCTCTTGATGAAGGGGGCCGTCTGCTGGTATATCATGCCGGCAGCGGCATGGTGCCCGAGTTGAAGGAGATAACGCGCGACGGGGTCGTGACCCTGCGCCGCTACGAGGGTGAGGGCAGTCCGGTATCGGTGGCTGTGATGCGCGGTGTGCTTGACGACATGCGCACGGTGGCTTCGGCCGATGAGTACGGTCTGGTGCTGTGGAGCCATGCCAGCGGATGGATGATTGACAACGGCAAGAGCCCCGAAGGAAGGTCATGGGGTGTAGACGAGTCGGAGGGCAAGGGGTCGAAAGCCAAAGAGATGGCCATTCCCGACCTTGCTCGTGCGCTTGACGACCAGCATCTGTTGTTCATATACTTTGACTGCTGCTTCATGGGCAACATCGAGTCATTGTATGAAGTGAAGGACGCGGCGCGCTACGTCGTGGCTTCACCTACCGAGACCCCTTTGGCCGGTATGCCTTACGAAGAGAATGTACCGTGCTTTTTCTCCAAGGTGCCTGACCTGCGTCAGGTGGCAAAAAATACATTTGACTATTACGACGCCAAGTCGGGGAGTGACCGCAGCATAGCGATTTCACTATATGATATGTCGAAAATCGACGCCGTGGCAGCCGCATACAAGAACGTGCTGGCTGTCAATAAAGTGCCGGCTGACGGTTATTCTCAGCAGCAGTATGGCTACGGGCGCACTTATGGCAACCGCTTTTATGACTTCGCACACTATGTGAAGTCACTTACCGATGACTCGTCGTTGCTCGGCTCCTTTGACCGGGCCATGTCTGATTTTGTGCTGTACACCGACAATACCCCTTCAATGTGGGGCGGCGAAATAAACTTAATACACTGCAACGGTGTTTCAAGTTATATAATCACCGGAACGGATGACTATGTCGCTTCAACTAAAGGTTATTATGATTTGAGGTGGTGGAATGACGTGGTGTCGCCCGCTTTCGGGAATTAAAACCCTATTGTATTGTCTGTAATCGTCTATGTTTAATACCCAGTTTGATCAGCTTGTAGGCGGAGCCGCCTCGCAGTTTGCCGCACCTGATAACACGGCGGTGTCCGATTCTATTGCAGCCGTTAAGACAGGCGGTCTGAAAGCTCTTGAGTCCATGTCGCTGGACGATCTTATGTCGCGTATGGTGAACGGGCTGGTGGAGTTTGCCATCCACCTTGCCATAGCCATATTGGTGTTTTATGTAGGCAAGTTTATCATCACCAAGATCTACAAAGTTGTCGATGCTATATTTCTGCGCCGTAATCTTGACCGCTCGTTGGCGACATTTATCCTGAGCCTTATCAGGATATTGCTGTACTTCATCCTGATAATAACGGTTATTGGCATATTGGGCATTAATACGAGCTCGTTCCTCGCCATCTTTGCCTCGGCCGGTGTGGCTATCGGTCTGGCTTTGAGCGGCACCCTTCAGAATTTTGCCGGCGGAGTACTCATACTTCTCCTCAAACCCTACAAGATAGGCGACTACATCGAGGCGCAGGGCTATGCCGGCTCGGTAAAGGAGATACAGATATTCAGCACGATAATCAATACTCCCGATAACAAGCAGATCATCATACCCAACGGTCCGTTGTCGACAAGTTCGATCAACAATTATTCCAAGGAGGACTACCGCCGTGTTGACTGGACGGTGTCGGTAGCTTACGGCGATGATGTGGATGTGGCTATTGGTGCCATAAAGGATATTCTGTTGAGCGACAAGCGTGTCGTGGTGAAGTATATAGAGGATGACCGCAAAAAGGCGAAAGCCGCAACTGCTCCTAAGGATGAGGCGGTTGCTGTCGACGTATCGCCTGAAGCCATGCGCAAAATACCGTGGTGGCGCCGTATGTTTATGAACCGCAAGCGGGCCGTGACACTCGGCCAGAAAATCGAGGCGCACCATGCCGAGATATTGGCCAAGATGCCAAAGGTCAATCGTGAACCGTTTGTCAGGCTTGGCAATCTGAACTCCAGCAGCATAGACCTTACCGTAAGGGCTTGGACCCGTGCCGAAAACTATTGGGACGTCTTCTACACCATGAACGAGCGCTTCTACCGCGAACTTCCGGCACACGGGCTGCATTTCCCCTTCCCGCAGCTGGATGTGCACATGGACCCTACGGCAAAATAACCTGAGCCTGTAAGCGGGTATACAAGGACTCGCCGACCGGGTGTGATGTCGCCAGTCGGACTGGCTCACATAAAACCGCGTTAGGGTTAATATAATATAAATGTGGGTGGGGTATGGCGGTTTATCGGTTTAAATTTGTTATTTTTGCATATTGGCGATAGTGTGGCTTTCGTGGCTCTCTTCCTACGCACGATGAACGGCCCTGACGTCAAGACGCAGACTTCTTCTCTCTTCAGGCTTGTGACTGCGGTCACAGGTGTTTTGCTATGCAAAAATAAAAAATAACATAAATGATAAGTAAATGGAATTACTTACCCCTTACAACAGAAGAGCAAAAATTAGAGACGGAGTTGGCGTCGAAATACGCCAATTGCCCACCTGTTAGCGAGTTGCTGGTGCAGCGCGGCATATCCTCAGTTGACGAGGCGGAGCGATTCTTCCATCCGTCGCTGAAGGACATGCATGATCCGTTTCTGATGCCGGACATGGATAAAGCTGTGAACAGGCTTAACAAAGCCTTGGGGTCAAAGGAGAAGATTCTCGTATTTGGCGACTATGATGTGGACGGCACCACATCGGTGGCGCTCGTATACAAATACCTGCAGAATTTTTACTCCAACATAGAGTACTACATACCTACCCGCTATGACGAAGGGTACGGTATATCACTCCGGGCGATAGACGAAGCTCATGCCTCGGGAGTGAAGCTTATAATCATTCTCGACTGCGGTATAAAGGCGATCGAGGAGATAAAGTATGCCGCCACGCTCGGCATAGACTTTATCATCTGCGATCATCACGTACCTGACGACGAGTTGCCTCCGGCCGCGGCTATACTTAATCCGAAGCTTGAAGGGAGCACTTATCCGTGTCCCCATCTGTCGGGCTGCGGAGTGGGGTTCAAGTTCATGCAGGCGTTTGCCAAGAGCAACGGCATCACGGGCAATGAGCTTGACAACATGCTCGATCTTGTGGCGGTAAGTATCGCTGCCGATATTGTGCCTATGGTAGGTGAGAACCGCATCATGGCCTTCTGGGGTCTGAAGCGTCTTAATACCAATCCTAATGTGGGCCTGCGGGCTATCATCAAGATATGTCAGCTCGGCAATCGAGAAATCACGATAAGCGACGTCATATTCAAGATAGGTCCGCGTATCAATGCGTCGGGACGCATGCAGAGCGGGCGCGAGGCTGTTGAGCTGCTCGTGTCGCGCGACTTTTCCGACGCATATCAGCGAGCCAAGAACATAGATCAGTACAACAAGGACCGCAAGGAGCTCGACAAGCGCATAACCGAAGAGGCCAATGCCATACTGGAGCGCCATAACGAACGTCTTAATGACAAAAAGTCGATAGTCATATACAATAAGGACTGGCACAAAGGCATAATAGGCATAGTGGCGTCGCGACTGACCGAACTGTACTACAAGCCGGCCGTGGTGCTTACTCTGTCCAACGGACTTGCCACCGGCTCGTCGCGTTCGGTACAGGGCTTTGACGTGTACAGCGCCATAGATGCCTCGCGCGACCTGCTTGAGAACTTCGGCGGCCACACATATGCTGTGGGGTTGTCGCTGAAGGAGGAGAACATACCGGAATTTACCCGTCGCTTCGAGGAGTATGTCGCTGAAAATATACTGCCGTCGCAGCTGACGCCTCAACTTGACATCGATGCGTTTTTGACGTTTTCCGAAATTACACCGGAGTTTCTGTCTTTGCTGCGCCGGTTCAACCCGTTCGGCCCCGGCAATCAGAAGCCTGTGTTCTGCAGCCGCGGTGTTATGGATTTCGGCACGAGCAAGCTCGTTGGCAAGCATCTGGAGCACATAAAGCTGGAGCTCGTCGACAATACTTCCGGAAAGGTATTCAACGGCATAGCGTTCAATATGGGCGAGTTTTTCGAGCATATACATGCACGTAAACCGTTTGACATCTGTTATACCATAGAGGAGAACAAGCATCAGAGTTCCGCCGGACACATTCAGTTGCAGGTCAAAGAGATAAGAGTCAGCAGCTGAATATATAGTACCAAGCGTCAAGTATAGGATGTCAGGTGGCTGAGCCTCATTACATATTGCGCAAGTACTGGGGCTATGAAGATTTCAGGCCGCTTCAGGAGGATATAATCACGTCGGTGCTCGCCGGACGCGACACACTCGGTCTGTTGCCTACAGGCGGCGGTAAGTCGCTCACGTTTCAAGTGCCGTCCATGCTGCTTCCGGGGCTTACCCTTGTGGTGACTCCGCTTATATCATTGATGAAAGATCAGGTCGACAATCTGCGTGACCGTGGTATAAAGGCTACTTATTTTCACGCCGGTCTCACTCGGGCCGAGCAGAAACTCGGCATGGACCGCTGCCGCCTCGGTAAGATAAAAATACTTTATGTGTCGCCTGAAAAATTGCGTTCGGAGCCATTTACGGCCCAGCTCAGGCAGATGAATGTAAGTCTTATCGTGGTCGACGAGGCTCACTGTATATCGCAGTGGGGCTATGATTTCCGTCCGTCGTATCTGAAAATCGGTGAGCTGCGCAGCCATTTTCCCGAGGTGCCTGTACTCGCTTTGACTGCTTCGGCCACTCCCGAAGTGGTCGATGACATAATGGACAAGCTGCTGTTCAGAGAGCGCAACGTGTATGCGAAAAGTTTTGCGCGCGACAATCTGTCATACATTGTGCGAAACGACTTTGACAAGGAGCGCCAGTTGCTTCGTGTATTGGGAAATACCGTAGGCAGCGCGGTGGTGTATGTGCGTTCGCGTCGGCGCACCCGCGAGATTGCTGACATGCTTGTGTCATCGGGCATAAGCGCCGACTATTATCATGCCGGTCTTGCTCCCGAGGATAAAAACGAGAAGCAGGCCCGGTGGAAGGGCGACGAGGTGCGCGTCATGGTGGCTACCAATGCTTTCGGCATGGGCATCGACAAGCCCGATGTCAGGGTGGTGGTTCACTTTGATTTGCCCGGGTCACTTGAAGAGTATTATCAGGAGGCTGGCCGGGCTGGCCGCGACGGAAAACCGGCTTTTGCCGTGCTGCTGACTGCAAAGACCGACAAGGCGCGGCTTACACGCATGGTGACCGATGCATTTCCTGACAAAGAGCTTATCCGAAGGGTTTACGAAATGGCGGGCAACTTTGTCAACGTGGCCGTGGGGTCGGGTTATGACAAGGTGTTTGAATTTAATTTCGACCTGTTTGTCAAGACTTATGACTTGCCGCCGTTGCCTGCGCGGAGTGCCATGCATCTGCTTACGCAGGCGGGTTATTTCGAGTTTATCGAAGAGGTGACAATGCAGTCGCGTGTCATGATAATCGCTTACAAGGATGAGCTTTATGATGTAAGGCTTGATGATGAGGGTGACCGTATCTTCAACATATTGCTACGTAGCTACACCGGGCTGTTTGCCGATTTTGTGTACGTCAATGAGTCTTTGATAGCGCGGCGTGCCGATGTTGACGAGCAGAAGGTCTACGAGACTTTTCTGGCTCTGTCGCGGATGAAGATACTTCAGTATATACCTCGCAAGACTACTCCATACTTATACTATACGACCTCCCGCGAGTTGCCTAAGTATGTTGTTATGCCTACGGCGGTCTATGAAGATCAGCGACGCCGGCTTGAAAAGCGCATCGAGGCCATGAAGAAATTCGCGTTTGCAGCCGATGAGTGCCGTGTAAGCCTGATGCTTAGGTATTTCGGAGAGAAGTCGGTGTCGCCTTGCGGCAAGTGTGACGTGTGCCGCGAACGGAAGCATGTCAGGATTAACAGTCTTAGCCGAGAGGAGCTTGAGTCATCGGTTATGTATATGGTGTCGCAGGAGCCGCGTACGGTGGAATATCTTGTGCGGGAGTCGTCTTGGCGCCGCGACGATGTGATCGAGTGCGTACGTCGACTGGTGAAAAGGGGCAAATTGTGTATCGGGGCCGACGATACGATCAGCAGGTGCTGAGTTAGAGGTGATGCCGGCATGCCGAATGGGGCCAATGTGTCAAAAATGTCCAACCTGCCTCAAAAATATATTAACCGTATTTTGAAGCCGTGTCTTGATGTGATTGATGAGAGGCAGGTATACAAAAAAAGCTGATCACTATGTGGTCAGCTTATTTCATGCTGTAGTTGAATTAATTATTCAGCAACAACTGCAGAGTCAGCGGGAGCAGCTACAGAGTCAGCAGCGGCAGCAGCAGAATCAGCAACAACTTCTACAACTTCAACAGCCTCTTCTACAACAGCTACAGAGTCATTAGCTTCAGCAGCAGCGTCAGAAGACTTGCAAGAGAACATTGATACGCTGAATACAACAGCAAGTAATAAAACTAACTTTTTCATTTCTTTGTAAATTAATAATAAAACAATTTTTAGCTTCAAAAACGATGCAAAGTTAATATAAAATCGGAACACAACAACAAAAATTTACAATATTTTTTACGGTAAAATGCTTTTTCTATAAAAAATACAAAATTTTGTATTTGAAGTGCCTGATTTTTAACACTTAAAGCGGCAATGGCAATAAGTCCGCGGCAAGAGCAAACTCCGCTCTGACTGTTGAAAACATGCCGTTGCCGGCCGGGCAATCTTTTGCATCTCCAACAACACTGGTCCCTAAGCCTGTCAATGGGCCGAATGGTGATGCAGCGCATTATAGCTGCCTGCGATACGGTTTGCCATTTTCACCGCTTTGGTTATGTGGTCGCATATGTGATCTTCTCCTACAAGACTGTCAATGCCGGATTTAAGGAGTACCTGACGCACCTGCGGGTTCACGCCGGAGAGCACTATATGTATGCCTTCGTTCTGCGACGATTTTATAAGTATCTCAAGGTTGTGTACAGCGGTGGCGTCTATGAACGGCACCTTACGCATGCGCAGTATGCGTACTACCGGCTTATCACCGAGGGTGGACCGCATCATTTCGTCAAACTTAGTAGCCACGCCGAAGAAGAACGGACCGTCGATTTCGTATACGCTAACTCCTTTTTCTACGTCGAGCACTTCATGGTGGGTGGCGTCTGTGCCTTCTGCCACGTCAAGCTGTTCGGAGTACACCTTTATCTGGGTGTTTTCAGTCACACGGCGGAGGAAGAGGATAATGGCAAGCAGCAGTCCGATCTCGATAGCTATCGTGAGGTCAAAGATGACCGTAAGAAGGAATGTGACGATGAGTACGGACACGTCGCTTTTGGGAGCCTTGAATATGCCTACCACAGTACGCCAGCCGCTCATGTTGTATGACACGATGATGAGTACGGCCGCCAGACAGCTCATAGGCACGAGGTTGATGAGCGGCATGAGGAATAGGAATATGAGCAGCAATACGACGGTATGTATGATGCCGGCTACGGGAGTGCGGCCTCCGTTGGTTATATTGGTCATAGTGCGTGCTATGGCTCCGGTGACGGGTATGCCACCGAAGAAGGGCACTACTATGTTGGCTATGCCCTGACCTATAAGCTCGGTATTGCTGTTGGTGCGTGAGCCGGTGACACCATCGGCTACTGTAGCCGACAGCAGCGACTCAATGGCACATAGAACAGCTATCGTGAATGCCGACGGGAGCAATTGGTTGATGGTGCCCATCGACAGTTCGAAGCCGCGGGGCTGGGGTATGTCGGTAGGTAACGAACCGAAACGGTCGCCGATGGTTTCGACGGCAAATTCGGGAAAGGCCCCTTTCAGCAGGTATACTGCGGCTGTCACTATTATTATGGCTATGAGTGAGCCGGGCAGTTTCTTGGAAATTTTTGGAGTCAATATAATAATGAGAAGAGATATGGCGCCTACGGCAAGTGTGGGCCAGCTTATTTTGTCGAAGTTGGATATGAACACACCCCATTTCGACAGGAACTCGCTCGGAACGTCCTTAAGGCCAAGTCCGAGGAAGTCGTTGATCTGCGTGGAGAAGATGGTCAGCGCTATACCGCTGGTGAAGCCTACGACTATGGGATAGGGGATGAACTTGATGACAGTGCCCAGATGAAAGAGACCGAGCAGAATAAGTATGAGTCCTGCCATGAGTGTAGCTATGGCGAGGCCCTGCAGCCCGAAGTTCTGTATTATACTGTAGACGATAACGATGAATGCGCCTGTCGGACCGCCTATCTGGACGGAGTTGCCGCCGAAAGCCGATACGAGGAAGCCGCCGATTATAGCGGTTATGAGGCCTATGGTGGGGCTTACTCCGGAAGCTATACCGAAAGCTATGGCCAGCGGCAGAGCCACTATGCCCACCACGATGCCCGCAATTAGGTCATCTTTAAAACGGTTTAATGAATAATGACGTAAGGCCGATAGGAGTTTCGGCTGAAAATCGATTGTACCTGAAAGCTTCATCTTGCAAGATGATAAGTTTAACAAAAATTAATAGACTGTAGAATTATGGCGCAAATTTACTAAAAAATAGTGAAAAACATTGCTTTCAGGCATGAATTTAGGGGAAGGAGTATTATATAGGTCTAATTGGGTTGATTAGTCCTACAGGACAGGTGATAGCGGTTTTTAGGGCGTTTACGAGTATTTTGACTAATTTTGCGGTATGTTTCATCACAATGCAAGACATAACAAGGACGAGGCCCTGCATGTGGCGGTGGGCGCGACATTGAAGGAGCGTCTGCCTAAATATTCGCGCTACATACCCGGTGTGCTGGTCAGATGGCTTGAGCGTACCGTGAGGCAGGATGAGCTAAACGGCATACTGGAACGTACGCGGGGCAAACACGGTGCCGGATTCTGCCGTGCCGTGCTTAAAGACCTCAAAGTCACATATGAAGTTAAGGGCGAGGAACTTATGCCCAACGACCGCAGGATAATAATAGTCAGCAATCATCCTCTCGGGGCTCTTGACGGTATAGTGATGATCGATTGGATACACCGAGTGTACGGAGGCGAGGTGAAGTTTGTGGTCAACGACCTGCTTATGGCTGTAAAGCCTTTGAAGGAGGTCTTTCTTCCTGTCAACAAACACGGCCGTCAGAGCCGCGAGGCCACGACCGACGTAGACGAATATTTTGCCGGCAATGATCCGATCATAATTTTTCCGGCCGGCCTTGTGTCGCGTAAAGGTAAAAAGGGAGTGCGTGACCTGAAATGGCAGAAAATGTTTATAAACAAAGCCGTCCAGTACGGCCGTGATATAATTCCGGTGTATTTTGATGGTAGAAATTCATCGTTTTTTTATAATTTTGCAAAGTTACGTACCCGTCTGGGATTGAAATTCAACATCGAGATGATCTACCTCCCGCGGGAAATATTTAAAAGCCGTAATGCACACTTTACGCTGAAAGTGGGCAATCCGCTGTCGCACACGATATTCCGAGGAGGAAGACAGGCGTCGGAGGAAGCCCGCAGAGTGAAGCGCATAGTATATAATTTAAAAACGAAATAGACATCAACACCAAGCTGTGAATAAAATGAGCATGCAGATTATTGATCCGATACCTGTTGAGTTGCTTGAAAAAGAGTTGACTCCCGATAAGTTTCTGCGAAACACCAACAAGGGGGGCAATCATATCTATATCATAGATGCCCACAATTCACCCAATGTGATGAAAGAGATAGGGCGTCTGCGCGAGATAGCTTTCCGCAATGACGGAGGCGGTACGGGCAAGGTGTGCGACATAGACGAGTTTGACCTTATGGATCCTCCGTGCCGTCAGCTGATAGTATGGAATCCCGATGAGCGCGAGATCATAGGGGGCTATCGGTTTATTACCGGTGACAATATCAGATTTACTCCCGACGGCAAGCCACGCATAGCCACGAGTCATATGTTTGACTTCTCTCCGCGGTTCATAAAGGAGTATCTGCCTCACATCGTGGAGCTTGGGCGGTCATGGGTGAGGCCCGAGTACCAGACGTCAAAGGCCGGTCCCAAGGCGCTTTATGCGCTCGATAACCTGTGGGACGGTCTGGGTGCTCTTACCGTAGTGTATCCGTCGGTTAAATACCTTTTCGGAAAGGTGACCATGTATCCGAGCTACAATGCGGAGTGCCGCAACATGATACTTTACTTCCTTACCAAACACTTTCCTGACCCGGACCATCTCGTTGTGCCCATAACGCCACTGAAGACCCACACCGATATCGAGGCGATGGAGCGGATGTTTACCGGTACGTCATTCAAGGAAGACTACAAGATACTCAACAAAGCCATCAGGGAGTATGGCTACAACATACCTCCGCTTGTCAACGCCTACATGAGCCTGTCGCCTTCGATGAGGATGTTCGGCACGGCGATCAACGACGAGTTTGGCGATGTGGAGGAAAGCGGTATATTTTTTGCCGTATCGGAAATATTTGAAGAGAAAAAAGGACGGCACATAGGCACATATCATGCCGGCGACACGGTGTCGTGAAAATGCCCTTATGGGGTGTGGTCCGAAAAAATAAGTGACATTATTAGGCGAAATCGGCGCCGAATTGTTACTTTTGTATACATTATATATTGCGATTATGGAAGAGTCATTAAGCCTATCACTGCAACAACGGCTGCAACAGCGGCTCTCTCCGCTTCAGGTAAAGTTTGTGAAAATGCTTGAGATGAACGGTCCTGAGGTGGAAGATGAAGTGCGGCGGGCTCTTGACGATAATCCCGCTCTTGAGAAGGTCGAGGCCGATGATGCCGCCGAGGATAACGAGCGGTTTAACGAAACGGCCGAAGATATAAGGCGAGCCGATTATGCTTCGGAGGAGGAGATACCTTTTTATCGGCTTGAAGCGCGCAATCACAGTGTAAACGATACTTATGCCGAGCCGGTGGCGGCCGACGGGGCTATGTCGCTTCTCGATATGCTTTCGGAGCAGCTCGCCGAGCATGATCTGACTGACCGGCAGCGTACCGTGGCCTTATACATAGCCGGCAATCTTGACGACAACGGATACTTGACGCGCGATGTCAATTCGATGGTTTACGATATTGAGGAGCAGACCGGGCAGGTGGCGTCGACAGCCGAGGTCAGGTCCATGCTTGACCTTGTGCGCACTCTCGAACCGGCCGGAATAGGAGCCGTGGACCTTCGCGAGTGTCTGCTTCTGCAGCTGAAACGCCGTGAACTCAGCGACAGCGTGAAGACAGCCACGGAGATTGTGACCCACTATTTTGACCTGTTCTCGCGCAAGCACTATGACAGGCTTGCGTCGGCGGTCGGCGTATCGCCCGAAAAACTGCGCGAGGCTATAAAAGTCATACGGTCGCTCAATCCAAAGCCTGCGAGCGACATAGGCGATGACCCCGCCGAGGAACGTACCCGTCATATAATACCCGACTTCGCTCTTGAAGTTGAGGGCAACGACATAGAGCTTACGCTTCTTAACAACGTGCCGGAGCTACGCATCGAGGCTACTTTTCGCGATGATGAAGACGGCAAGCATTTATTGCCTCAAAGTTCGAGAGCGTCGGGCGAGACGGCTCTGTTTATCAGGCAGAAACGCGACGAGGCGACAGAATTTATAAAGATACTGCGCATGAGGCAGGAGACACTTTTCCGTGTTATGAGCGCCATAGTGAGGTTGCAGAAAGACTTCTTCATCAACGGCGATGACGAAAGCCTCATCAAGCCCATGATACTCAAGGATGTGTCAAAACTGACCGGCTACGACCTGTCGGTGATATCGCGTGCCGCGGCCGGAAAGTACGTGGCCACGGCCCACGGTGTGTATCCTTTGAAATTCTTTTTCAACGAGCGGCCCAAGGATGACGTCGACGCGTCGACGCATGAACTTATAGCCACGCTCAAGTCGGTGATCGACGCCGAGGACAAACGCCATCCTCTAAGCGACGAGGTCATAACGGCCGAGATGGTATCGCGTGGCTATGACATAGCGCGCCGCACCGTAGCCAAGTATCGCGAGAAGTTAGGCATACCCGTGGCGCGTTTGCGTCGCGAGATATAAACATAGTTAAAGATCAATCGTTATAAAGACATGATAAATAAAATCGCACACATATTTTCATGGGTTCTAAGCCCGGTGCTCATACCTGCTTATGCTGTGTTTATCGCGCTGTGGGTGACAACGCTGTCAATGCTTCCCGCGGCCCTGCGGTGGAATGTAGTGGTTATGGTGTGGCTTATAACCTGCGTATTGCCGGTCCTTGCCATCTACATTCTATATAAGCTAAAGGTCATAAGCCACCCCGGACTCAACAACCGTAAGGAGCGTTATATACCTTACGTCATGACTACAGCCTGCTATATAGGCGCGTCATGGTATCTTCACGGCATACACGCCCCTCACTGGATGTGGATGTTCATGATAGGCGGGGCTGTGGCCGCCGCGCTGTCGTGTGTGGTCAACGTGTGGTGGAAAATCAGCGCCCACGGAGCGGCCATGGGCGGTCTTCTCGCGCTATTGTCGCGCATAGCGTTTTACGGCATAGCAGTGGTCGACATGTGGCCTGTCATATCACTTGCCATCATATTGACCGGTATACTCGGCACTTCGCGCATACTTCTGCATTGTCACACCCTCATGCAGGTGGTGGCCGGTGTGGCCAACGGCTTTTTATGGGTGTTTATATTGACATGAGTCTGAAAAACAAATAATATATACATTATATGAAACCGATCGTTAGCATAATCATGGGCAGCACATCAGATATGCCCGTAATGGGAAAAGCGGCCCAGCTTCTTGATGAGTTCGAGATACCGTTTGAGATGAACGCTCTGTCGGCTCACCGTACTCCCGCTCAGGTCGAGGAGTTCGCCACCGGCGCCGCCGACCGCGGTATAAAAGTCATAATAGCCGCCGCCGGTATGGCCGCCGCTCTCCCCGGAGTAATCGCCGCCAATACCACTCTTCCTGTGATAGGAGTGCCTATCGCGTCAACACTCGAAGGCATGGATGCGTTGCTGTCGATAGTACAGATGCCTCCGGGCATACCTGTGGCCACCGTAGGCATAAACGGAGGCTATAATGCCGCGCTTCTTGCGGTGGAGATGCTTGCGCTTGGCGATGAGGCTACAGCCGCGCGTCTTGTCGAGTTCAAAAAGTCGCTTGCAGGTAAAATAGTGAAGGCCAATGCCGAGCTTGCCGAGGTGAAGTATCGTTTTAAGACAAACTGATAGCAATATATTCATTATATATAAGATGGGTAGCTATGACTACGTGCGCCGCCGATCGCGTGAGGTGAACATCGGCGGAATACCATTGGGCGGCGATAATCCTGTAAGAATACAGTCCATGACCAATACTTCGACCATGGACACCGAGGGATCGGTGGCCCAATGCCGCCGTATAGCCGAAGCGGGAGCCGACTATGTAAGGCTTACGGCCCAAGGAGTAAGGGAAGCCGAAAACATCGGTGTTGTCAGACGCCTGTTGCGCGACGCCGGCACAGATGTGCCGCTGGTGGCGGATATACACTTCAATCCCAAGGCTGCGTTTGCCGCCGCCGTGGTGACTGACAAGGTGAGGATAAATCCCGGAAATTTTGTGGACCCCGGACGTACGTTCAAGAAGTTAGAGTACACCGACGAGGAGTATGCCGCCGAACTGAAGCGCATAGAGGATGCCTTTGTGCCGTTTCTCGACACATGCCGCCGTCATGGTACGGCCATACGTATCGGAGTCAATCACGGGTCATTGAGCGACCGCATCATGAGTCGTTACGGCGATACTCCGGCCGGCATGGTGGAGAGCGCCATGGAATTTCTGCGCGTTGCCGTGCGTCATGATTTCTACGACATAGTCATATCCATAAAGGCCAGCAACGTGACGGTGATGGTGGAGACTGTGCGACGCCTTGTCGACGCTATGGATAACGAGGGTATGGACTTTCCGCTGCATCTCGGCGTGACCGAGGCGGGTGACGGCGAGGACGGCCGTATAAAGAGCGCGGTAGGCATAGGCACACTGCTTGCCGAGGGCATAGGCGACACGATAAGGGTGTCGCTCAGCGAAGCGCCTGAAAACGAAATACCTGTGGCCGCGGCACTTGTCGATTACATAAGCCGTCGAAGTGACGCAGCTCCTATTGAGTGCGGCGTCACCGATGCGTCATGTACGTACATGCCGGAGCGCCGTCCCTCCGACAATTGCGGCGGAGTGGGCGGTGACAGCCCTGCTGTCGTTGTCAACAGGCTGGAGGCCGTGCTCGACGACTATGTGCCGGTCGACGCGGCAACCCCCGCTGCAAGCTGGCTGCCTGAACTGAAAAATAATCCCGGCAAGCCGGTGGTCATAACTACGTCACATGTCAACCGCCCGGGTTCTATACTTGCCGCCGCGCATATCATGGCCGCCGCGGGCATGACGCATCCTGTGATACCGATGATAGATTACGGCGATGCGGAGTTTGACGAAGTGGCCCTTATGGCGTCGGCCGATTTCGGCTGCATGATACTCAACGGGTTGCGCGACGGCTTGTGGATAAAGAGTTCGCGTCTTAGCGACGAGGAGTTGATGAGGGTGTCGCTCGGCATACTTCAGGCTACCCGCCTGCGTATAAGCCGTACGGAGTATATAGCCTGTCCGGGTTGTGGCAGGACACTCTTTGACCTGCAGTCGACACTAAAGGCGGTCAAGGAGGCCACGTCGCATCTGAAAGGTCTGAAAATCGGCGTTATGGGGTGTATAGTCAACGGGCCGGGTGAAATGGCCGATGCCGACTACGGGTATGTGGGTGCGGCGTCGGGCCACGTCAGCCTGTACAAGGGCAAGACCTGTGTCGAGAAGAATATACCTCAGGAGGAGGCCATACCGCGGCTCGTGGAGCTGATAAAATCGTGCGGCGACTGGAAAGACGCTTAGATATCGTCGGCCTCGGCTGAAATCATGGTCTTGTAGTTGCGCATCATGCTGAAGTACGCGACGAGTCCCAAGGCTATTCCGATAACGCCGCCGATTATTATGCCTATGCGTGAGTAGTCGTTGGCGTAAATGAACAGAGCTGTCAACAGCGGTATGACTATCGCTGCGAGAAGTATCTGCGCCTGATGGTGGCGGCGGCGGTACAGACGCGCTTTAGCGACTACTTCGGCCACTCCCATAGTGGCTGTGTCGATGCTCTTTATGCCCTGCCACAGGTAGAAGTCGGTGACAGCGGCTATGCAGAAAAACGCGATAAAAGCCAAGAGTATGCCCGTAGAAAAGAACCGCATGGCATTGAATGCGGCGCATATGCCGAGTATCGGCAGTATTGTGCAGAAGCGTTTGTACTGCAGGGCCAGCCGTTCTTGTGCCGATTTTACCTTGTCGAGTTTTATGTGCTCGAGTATACGTGAGTTTACCGCTTCGATGTTTTCGAGGCGTGAGTTGATTTCATTCCATTTCACTTTCATTTCTTCGGGGTCCATAGGGCTATTGGTTAGAGTATTTTACAAGTCGTTCTTTAATGCGCCGGAGCCGTGACGCTACCGTGTTGCGCGGTATGCCCATGACTTCGGCTATTGTTTCGTAGTCATAGTTGTCGAGCCACATGAGTATAAGCGCCTTGTCGGTGGGTCCGAGCCGGTTGATAAGATTGTACATTTCCTTGAGCATGGAGCTCTTGTCGGTGTCGTCGGCAATCAGTTGCGGGCATTCGTCTACAGGTACCGACAGTCTGCGCTTCTTGTTGCTCCGGAAGTATGACACACATGTGTTGAGGCATATACGGTAGACCCATGTCGACATTTCGGCCTCTCCGCGAAACCGGTCAAGTCCGCGCCACAGATTTATGAGTGCTTCCTGCCTCAGGTCGTTGAAGTCATCCGTGTCGATGGCGTAGAAGTAGCACACTTTTGATATTGTGCTGCCGTGCATGGATATAAGCGAGTCAAACGCGCTGTCTTTATTTTCAATTGATGGCATCGGTGATGATCTGTTTTGCCGAGTTAGACGCTGGCTTTTCCGTATAGTTTCACCGGTGTACGAAAATCTATGATAAAAATTTAAGTGTCGAGGGATATAAAAGTGTAGATGCGTCCTGAGTTGATGCCGAGGGCCCGGGCCGAGAAGTATATGCCGGGGGCGCAGCGGGTGCATGCCGGCGGCATCTGGATCATTGACGGGGCTATGCCGCGGGCTTCAAGACGTGACTTTACGTAAAGCGGCAGGTCGACATGCGGTTTCGTGAAGCCGTGTGCTATGAATCGGTCGGGGAAATTTTCAGCCACCTCTTCTCCTACCTCAAAGCAGGCGGGGCATATGCATGGCCCCATGGCGGCCTTGATGTTGTCGATGCGTGCTCCGCACCGCAGCATGGCTTCGACGGCGTTGTCGGTAACTCCGGCCAATGCTCCGCGCCATCCTGCATGGGCCGCTCCTATGACTCCGTTGTCGGCGTCGGCCAGTATGACAGGCACGCAGTCGGCGGTGGATACGCCGATTATGACTCCTGTAAGAGTGGTGACGAGTGCGTCGACTCCGTTTATGACCTCCTCTTCGACAGGTATGCGGTCGATTACCGCACAATCGGACGAATGGGTCTGACGCGGTATTATTATGCGCTCACACGGAATGCCGGTAATGCCTGAAAACCGGTCGCGGCAATCTGCAACATGAGCCTGTCCGTCGCCCGTGTAGTGACACATATTTATGCCGGAGTAGGGCGACGATGTTGTATTGCCTCGTGAGGTAAAGCCGGCGTGCACGCCCGGTGCTATATCAATCATGTGTATGAAGCCGTCATCGGGCATCGTCGGAGCCGTCATAGTCTTCCCAGCTGTCATCCCACTCTTCGTCGTCCCACTCTTCATCGGCCAGCATGTCGTCGTCAGCTTCCTTCGGGGTGTTTTCAAATAAGAATTCGTCCTCTTCTCTCACACGATGGTGGCCGTCAAGCCGGCGATGGGTTATAGTGGCCGGTTCTATGCGGTTGGCCTCGTCGGTGATGGCCTCCCAAAGCATGTCTTTTAGTTGCTGTATGCCAAGTCCCGACACGGCCGAAATGAATACATGGGGCAGGTCCTCCGGGAGGTCATTCTCTATTTCTGCCATGAGCTCGTCGTCGAGCATGTCGCACTTGCTTATCGCGAGTACGCGGTGCTTGTCGGCCAGTTCAGGATTGAAACGGGTCAGTTCGTTGAGCAGGATATCGTACTCTTTGCGTATGTCATTGGCGTCGGCGGGTATCATGAACAGCAGTACCGCATTGCGCTCTATATGGCGTAGAAATCTTAGCCCGAGCCCCTTGCCCTCGCTTGCGCCTTCGATTATGCCCGGTATGTCGGCCATGACAAACGACCGGTTGTCGCGATAGCTGACTATGCCGAGCTGTGGCTCCATCGTGGTAAACGGGTAGTCGGCGATTTTCGGACGTGCCGCAGATATTGAGGATAAAAGGGTCGATTTTCCTGCATTCGGGAAGCCTACCAGACCTACGTCGGCGAGCAACTTCAATTCAAGTATGACGGATTTTTCTATGGCCGGCTCACCCGGCTGTGCATACCGGGGGGTCTGATTGGTAGCGCTTTTGAAGTGCCAGTTTCCGAGACCGCCACGACCACCGCGGAGGAGTTTTATCTCTTCGCCGTCTTGGGTCACTTCACAGAGAAAGTCGCCGGTCTCGGCGTCGAATACTACCGTGCCGCAGGGTACTTCTATGATTTTGTCCTCACCGTCTTTGCCGAAACTGCGGTTGCCAGATCCGCTTTGTCCGTTGCCGGCAAAAACATGACGCTGATATTTCAGTGGCAGAAGAGTCCACATGTTTTTATTGCCGCGGAGTATTATGTGGCCGCCGCGACCACCGTCGCCTCCGTCAGGACCTCCTTTGGGTATGTACTTCGCACGGTAAAAGTGTCGGGAGCCGGCGCCGCCCTTACCGGAGCGGCACAATATCTTCACGTAGTCGATAAAATTGGATTCTGCCATAATTATTACATATTTATATTGTCAGAACATGCTTGTGGCTCTGCGTGTTCATGCCCGAAACCGCTGACAACCTACAAATTTAACCAAAAAATCACTACCGTGCAAAATCGGCTTCCGACTCACCGAGAATTTTGTATTGACAATTATTGTTTTTTGATGCGTACGACTGATAGGGAGCGAGGAGGCATCGGGTAAACAAAATTGCGTGATACCTTTAATCCGGAGTTCTCCGGACTGATTTTCCCCGGTGTCCCCTGACCGTTTGTATCATCGAGTGACTCGCCCTTGAGAACAGTCAAGGCAGCCTGCGTATCGTAGCCTTTGAGCGAAGGCAGTCTGGCGGCTATCGGTTTCGGCTCGTTGGTCAGGTTGACCATTTTGAGTATTATGTCATCGGTATTACTGTCTTTCACGCATGACGCATAGTTGACATCATTTGCGAAAACTCCGTCGATAATCTTGTCGCCCGAATTGGTTCCGAACAACTGCTGGACATAGTAGTTTACGGTCGGATATACATTGCGGCCGTCGAAGTATATCAGGTCGGGATTCCACTGGCAGTGGCCGATTCGTCCGAGAAGAGGCGCGTATGACGCGAACTCTACGACGTCGCCGTTGCGCTCCAGCCCTGTCATGAATGCGGCTTCGGCAAGTGCGTTACTCAATTTTGAGCCCCAAGAAGCGTACTCGCCGAGATACACTTTCGGTCCTTTGCGGTCATATTTGTCGTAGCGGTTGAGGTTGTTGCGGAACCACTCCTCGCCCTTATAGAAGTGTTCGTCCACAATGTCGGTATTGCTTGTGCGTGCTATCTGCCATCCTGCGTCGAAATCCTCGCCGGAGTCAAGCGGTCCCGAGGTACCGATGATTTTTATGTCGGGGTACTTGGCATGTACGGCATCGGTAATCATACGGTATCGCTCTTCAAAGGCCGGAGTTATGTGGTCCTCGTTACCGATACCGATGTATTCGAGGTTGAATGATGCCGGGTGTCCGGCTTCCGCACGCTTGCTTCCCCATTCGGAAGTGGCCGGGCCGTTGCAGTATTCGATGAGGTCGAGTATGTCCTGAATATATTTGTCCATTTCTTCCATAGGTATGGCCTCTTGTCCGGTTCCTCTTTTACGGGCTGAGTTCTGGCAACTGACACCGGCGGCTACTACCGGTATGGCTTTGGCGTCTATGTCCTCGCAGAACTGGAGATACTCGAAGTAGCCGAGGCCGAAGGTCTGGGCATAGTTCCAGATGTTTTTGTCGCCTCTGCGTTGCTCTACAGGACCTATTGTGCGCTTCCAGTCGTAGATGTTATCCAGACCGTCACCGTGAGTTAGGCATCCGCCGGGAAATCGTACAAACTTCGGCTTCAGTGCGGCGATAATCTCGGCGAGGTCTTTACGTAGCCCGTTTTTGCGCCCTTTGAAAGTATTCTGCGGGAAGAGCGACACCATGTCGACATCGACTGTGGCCGGCTTCATGAAGCGTATCATCAGAGACGCACTATCGGCATCGGCCTTAGGTATTATGACGAAAGAGTGCTTGCACCAGTCTTTATTGGATATGGTCACCGTTGTGTCCGATATGATGTTGCCCTTTTCGCTAAGAGTGACGCGCATCGGCAAAGATGGTGACTTGACGAGACGGGTCCAGACGCTGAAATCATATTTTTCACCTTTGTTCACCGGTATGCCGTCGAAGCCGTCATTACGAATCCCGACGCCTTCCGGGCCTGCTGTAAGTCCTTTGAAGCGCAGATAGTGGGGATTGTTTTTGTGGAGTGGCGATGCTGATTCCAAAGATATGGTGCATATGCCGTCTTTGCGCTCCATTGCCCAAGATGTGAAGTAATACCAGTTGTTGTGAGGGTTATTTCCCCAGTTCACGTCTGATGGACTGTACTCAAAAGAACGGTTCTGCACGAGTTCGGGATATAAGCCGCCATCTGCTGCATAATTGAGGTCTTCAAAGAATACTCCAAACAGGTTTGGACTTATGTCGCGTGTTCCGGCGAATGTAGTGGAAACTGAAGCTAATGCAAGCGATGAAATTAGTAATCTGAAATTCATTGTTATTGGGGTATTGCTGTGTTGTCGGAAGTTGAGTAGAGGCCGAGGAGATTGCCTACGAAGCCGCCGGCTATGTCGGTTGACAGAATGTCGCCTGACTGCGGATCGCCCAATTCCGTATAGGTGTTGCCGCTGTCAAGGCTGTATGCAAAGCGGTATTCATCATTTACAGCGCTTACCCGCAACTCGATTTTGCCTTTGAAATTCTCAACAGGAGTCGATGCGATGACAGTACTTTCGCCTTTGGCCGTGCGTTGTAGCACGATGTAGTCGGTTTTGCCTTTACGGGTAATTCCGAATACATAGTTGAACTTGTTGCTTTGTATGCAGGCTATGCCGGCGAGGTCTTTCTCGTTGCGTGGGCGGTAGAGGAGGTGGGTCGAGAAGGAGAAGTCATTATGTATCTGACGTGTCCACGCCGCTGACAAGGGGCGATTTTCCGTTATGTTATGGTTGTTGGGGAGAAGTTGCAGCCCGAAGGGGGTGTGGCGTGCCACGCTGTCGATCATCGTGCGCAGTCCTACCCAACGGTAGTCGAGAGTGTCGGCAGTCAGGTCATCTCTGAAGCCGAAGTTGCCTTGTGGCATGAACCCGTTTGTGCCGGTCATGTTTTTTACGCCACGGGGAAGTTTGAGTTTTGGCTCGATGGGTATCAGCCCGTTCTCAAACATGGGCCACTTTCCGCTCCAGTCGACTGGGAGCATGAAGGTTTCGCGTCCGGTTACGGTACGGTCATTGACATTGGGGCGAATGGCGAGGAATACGCCGAACCATTTACCGTCGGGGCCCTTTATGACATCGGAGTGTCCGGCCCAGTCAACCTTTTCCTTGCGTTGCGGGTCGAGATGGCGCTGTGTAAGTACCGGATTGGAAGGAGCCTCGATGTATGGGCCGGTGGCGTTGTCGCTCATGAATACGACTTCGCTGTGGGTGTCGCCGGTGCCGCCTTCGGCACACATCAGATAATATTTACCATCTTTTTTATAGATATGAGGAGCTTCAATCCAGAATGGCTTTTTGTGAAACTTCGTGCCGCCGTTGACAATCACATGGTCGGAGTCAGGTATAAGACGGTCGTTTTCAACGTCGTATTCCCAGATTCTGATTGTGCGGTGTCCGTCCCAAAGGGCTTGTTTCGGAGCATCGTTGTGGACAATGTATGCCTTGCCGTTGTCATCGAAAAAGAGCGATGGGTCGATACCGCCGAAGCCGAGGCGTATAGGGTCGCTCCACGGTCCTGCAGGGTCTTTTGCTTTCACGACAAAGTTACCACCTACGGTGGTTATCATGTAGAATGTGTCGTTGTGGGGATTATAGGTTATGCCGGGAGCCATCATTCCTTGACTTGTGCCGCTGTTTGTCACCGGCAGATGCGAGGGGCGGTCAAGCACATGGCCTATCTGCCGCCAGTTGACCAGATCTTTGGAATGGAATATAGGACACCCCGGCATCATCACGAACGACGAACACACAAGGTAGTAGTCATCGCCCTTCTTGCATATGGCCGGATCAGGGTAGCAGCCCTGAAGAATAGGGTTGTAGAACTCATCCTCACCGAGAGGATTGTTGATGTAGATGCTGTCCTGTCCATAGTACTCGACATTGGTGAATATAGGGTTCGCATCGGGTTTGGGCGCTTTTTTCTTGGCCGATAAAGCAAACGGCATCACTGTCATAAGTGATATGATGACTAATAATTGTTTACGTGTCATTATAATTGCAGGTTTATTGGTTATTCCAATGTTTTTCAAGACGGTCGGCTTCCTCTGCTGTTAGGTGTACTACAGCCCCATGTTTGGGTGACGTGAAATTGGTGGATTTCATCGGGCCTTCGTTGAAGTGTCCCAAAGGAGTGAAGTTGACGAAATCGGAGGTTTCCACAAAGCCGAAGTTGTGTCTTGCTATTCCGTAACAGTCATACATAAGCACCCATTTGTTTTCGCCTATGCGCTTCCATACGTTGGGAGCCTCACATGCTTTCGGCTCAGGATCGACCCATTCCGGAAGATAGGTGTAATCGCTGTTGATTTTGTCTGACATGGCATGCTTTATGCCAGCCTGTCCGTCGTGCGACACGTAAAACATATGGTACTTGTCGCCTATTTTAGTGATGTCGCCGTCAATAGCCGCAACCCCCTTTTTAGGGTATTCAAACAATAGCTCCGGCGTAGTTTCCGCTGTGTCGTAATCGTCGTTTACGTAAAAATAATAGAGCCGGTTTTGTCCATTGCCAAAACGCATGGTGTAGTATATAATCAACTTGTTTTTGCTCTCGTCATATATTGTCTCGGGAGCCCACGCACATCCTATTTCTTTATATTTGTCCGAAAGATTGTCCATGTGCAGATTGGTGCGTTTCCAGTTTATCAGGTCATATGACTTCATAAGTACCAGACAGCGGTTATTGCCCCATCCGTAAAGGCTTCCATCGCGTTCCCATTCTGTATCGCGAAGTCCATCGCGCTGAGCGAAAATGTGCAGGTCGGTCATCGCAAGATAAAATGCTCCGTCAGGACCGCGGAATATGTGCGGATCGCGTATGCCTTTCTGCTTGGCTATGGTATCGCCAGCTATCACGGGCTTGCCGTCGTTAAGGGCGGTGAACGTATAACCGTCACGGCTCAATGCCATATGCAGGCTGTGGGTGTCATCTTTGTGAAATACCATAAGATAAGCGCTCATCTCGTTCTCTGCCGGTAACTTTTGTGCTAATGCTACAACTACAATACCCGCAAGCATGATAAAAAAAGTGATGAAAGGTTTCATTATTATTCAATTAAGGTTGACATTTATATTTCACCGCAAAATTAGTGAAAGCGTTGGTTCCGGTATGGGATAGAATGTACAGATTAATAGTATGATTCGTACAGAAATACTATTATACAGCTTGTTAGGGTATATCTTGACAATGCTCGGCCCTGTATCTCGACGGAGTCATTCCATACTCTTCTTTGAAGTATTTGTTGAAATATTTGATATTGCCGAAGCCTACGGCATCAGATATTTCCGATATATTGAGTTTGGATTCAATCAGTAGGCGGGATGCTTTTTTCAGTCTTATCGAACGAATTAATGCAGCGGGTGTCATACCCGTCAGTGATTGTATCTTTTTAAAGAGATTGGTACGGCTTATGCCAGCTTCCATACTTAGTTCATCTACCGAATAACCGGCATTTGAGAGGTTACGATCTATGGCATCAAGCACGCGGTCCATCAATTTTTTATCGGTAGACACGATATCGGTTATCGGCGTTTTTATCTCAATCGCATGTTCAAATGCGTTTTTGCGCTCTTCTTCACGTGCTTTTTTCTTGATGTTTTTGAAATGTAATGATGTACGGTAAAGTAAATAGATGGCAAGCGAAAGAAGTATTGCACACATAGTCACACCCCATCGGCTGCGCCACCACGGGGGGACTATGTATATACTTACCGAGGATATGTTTTTATTATAGTTGCCGTTTGAATCGCGGAACCGTATCCGGAGTGTATAGTTCCCATACGGCAAGTTTGGCAGACTGATTTTATGGTCCGGTCCGATTTTGTGCCATTGGTTGCCGTAGCCTTCAAGAGTGTAATCGTATCTTATGTTTTCAGGTGATATGAATGCGGGATGTGAGAAATGTAATATCGGAGAATTGAGATTGGACGGCAGCTCTACCGACATATTGCTGTCAGGCAGGACAATTGTTGTGTCGCTGCCGGAAAAGGATATTTTGTCTATGACGACCGGTGTCGATATGTTGTTGAAGTTGATATAAGAAGAATTTACTTTGACAACACCCTGATTGCTCCCGAAGTATAGTATACTGTCGGTTTTATGGCTTGAATTGCTTAAAAATGTAGCCGGAAGGCCGTCATATTCACCAAAACGCCGGAAGTGCCGATTTGTGGGGTTGTATCTGAACAGGCCGTTGTCGGTCGCTATCCAAAGAAAACACCTTGTGTCTTCTTGGATGGAGACTACATTGGATGCCGTAAAACCGTTATCGGGGCCAAATGTCATAATGCTGTCCAAGTCACTCAATATAGACAAACCTCTGTTTTTAATCCCGATCCATTTATTTCCGTGCGAATCAATAAAAAAAGTTCGTATATCCTGTCCTTGAAGTATATGCCGCAGTTGTTTGAATGAGCGTCGGTGATACACGTATATTCCGTGCCCTGATGTCGCTACCCATGCTTCTTGCTTTGAAAATCCGATACATGAAGCCGTGACATCATGCTCGAGCGCTTTTATGGCTCCGGTCGCTTGGTCGAAAACGGATATGTCTTTTCCCAATGCCCATATTTTCCCGTCAGGGTCTTTTGACAGGCACCATAATAGGGCATTCTTTAGAGGGTAATTGACAAACTTACCTGTTAGGGGCGAGAAGCGTGATATCCCTTTTGTATATGAAATCATCAGAATATCGCCCCCGTCTTGTATCATTGATAGTATATCATCACCGATGATGTCACTGTTTCCGGTGTTTAAATTGGTAAGACGTCGCTTTTCAATATTATATATGTCCAAGCCGCCTCCGTCAGTACCTATATATAGAATTGGTCCATCTTTCATGATAGCTGTGGCGAGTTTGTGAGAAAGAACTCCATTGTCGATAGTGTATCTGTCAAACCACCGGAAGACAGGTGAATGGAAATTGATGCCATCTCGGTATGTGCCTACCCATAGGTTGCCGTCCCTGTCAGTAAATATGGAAGTCACGACATTGCCGCTTAAATTACTGTTTGCAGTGTTGAACCATTTGGTGCCGTACGTTGAGTAAATGCCTTGGCCATTTGTACCGAGCAGTATGCTGTTATTATGACTTCCCGCTATATCGGCAGCCGGATATAGCATTTCGTAAGTCGGTTTTATGCGGTAATCAGATGTAATCATAAAACATTCGGTGCGTTTGTCATTGCCGTAGGTGACGACTGCCATACTGTCGGCATAAAACAGATCCATCGGTATGTCTGTGTGTGTTTTCGACATATGGCTGACTATTGTCGCCTCTGTCGGATTGATGACACTCATTCCCTCTGTACTTATGCCGAGTATATATCGGTCATTAAGTGACGCAATGGTGTGCCAATGTTGTGATGAGAGTATTGACGGATGCTTCATGATGCATGTGTCAGGTGACAATATCCTTCCCGCGGCGTCAAGTAAAAAAATGCGGTCACCGCATTTTACAATATCTATAATTGCTCCAGTGTCATTATAACATAGGTCGTTAAAAGGAAGTATTTTGGGCGAAATAATGCTGTCAGTATTGAAGTCAAGAAAATACAATGCCTTTCCGGTACCTATCCATAATCTTTCTTTGTCGGGATATAATGATTTTATAACGTTGTCTGAAAGGAAATTGTATACTTTAAAAGAGGTCCCGTCGAATCTATTAAGACCATTGTTTGTGCCAAACCACATGAACCCTCTGTGATCTTGTGAAATACAATTGACCGTATTCTCCGATAATCCGTCCGTTACATCGTAGTGTCGGAAAGATAAATCTTTTGCCGACATGCTTGTGCCGCGCGTCAGAATAATGAGTATTACTATATATATTGGCAACCGTCTGTCCATTTTAGAGACAAATTTACAGAAATTTGGGCGGTATTATATCGTAACTGCGAAGTTTTTGTGTCGGGAAAATGTAAAATAATATTTAAGTAATGAGGCTTTTTGCGGGAAATTGCATACCTTAGCCGTGATTATGGATAACAGGAGGCTGTGGTTTATGATAAGATTTGTCATCTTGACCGGATTGTTTGTCGTATCGGGGATGGCCGTTTCGTGTGGCGGCCCTGAAGAGGCGGCCGACCGACTATATGGCTCGGATGAGTTTACGGTGTATGCTGACAGTATAGTGCAGGGTGCGGTATGTGTAAAAGCTGTGAGTCCTGTGCGGATGATTGCTACGGGTCCGCATATGGCATCCGATACTCTGTCGGTTGACATTGACTCGGTGCCGGCCGGTATGCCTCGGTATGAGTCGGAGCAGTGCCTTGTGGATTTTCTGTATAACAAAGCCGCGGCTGAGATACTGAACGATACTGCTGCGGCTGATGATTACGCTATATATATGTCGGAGGCGTTGTTAGTGCCCGAACGTTCGTCGCGAACTCTGATGTCGAAGATTATAAGAGAGCATGGCGATGCTTATATAAGGCATTGTGCGGACTGGCCCGTGTCGGACGACCGTATGTCATGGGCCGCGGCTATGTGGGAGCTGTACAAGGTCACGGGCGATGCTTCGGCGCTGCCCGAGGCGGTGCATGCCATAGAGAACAGCCTTAATGAGAACAAGCTCGTAATGTGGGACGATACCTATAAACTTATGCACGGCGAGCAACTTCACTCAGGTTATGCTGTGGCCGACTATCCCGAATGGATGGATGCCAAGGACCGTTATGAGTCAATGTGTCTGGGTACAAATGTCATGTTTGCCGAGGCGTTTAAAGTGCGAGACTCGATGATAACACGACTTCCTGACTATAACGTCATGCCTATGTGGGTCGGTCTTGACAAGGAGATAGCCGATGCCGTCAACAATAATCTGTGGATACCTAATCTCGGATTCTACAGCCGCTATCTTTACGGAGGAGTATATCCGATACAGTCGCAGGCTGTTGATAATTTCGGTCAGGCTCTTGCCATAATATTCGGCATAGCCAACAGAGAGATGGCGCGCTCGATTGTGTCCAAGACTCCTTGGGGCGCTTATGGAGTGCCGGCTGTATATCCTTTTATGCACGGTGACAGTAAAGAAGGAGAGGCATGGCCTGTGGTGCAGGCTTGCTGGACTATGGCGGCGGCCAAGGCCGGCAACATGGCGGCGGTGGAGCGCGGTATGGCCTCTTTGTTCAGAGCCTATGCCATGTCGGATATAGCCGAAAGTATGGACACCACCGGTGATACGGTCATAGGCTTATCTGATGGCGGCGGGGCTTGCGCGGGGATAGCCGCAATAGTGCTAAAGGTTGTCATGGGCATGGAGTTGGAATCCGACGGTATAGTTTTTGCGCCGGTGGTGCCGGAGGCGTTTGGCGGCCGAAAAAGGTTGTACGGAATGAAATATCGTGGCATGGAACTCTCGGTGACTGTATCGGGCAGTGGCAGCCGAATAAAGAGTTTCTCAATAAACGGGGAGGTACGCGACCGACATTTTTTACCCGCAGACATGAAAGGAAAGGTAAATGTAGAGATAATCATGGATAAACAGGCCGGTGATTATGGTGTCGTGACCGAGGAGGCTGCGGCGAGAATGCCGGCGACCCCGGCAATAGAGTGGGGGAGCGACCACATAGGACGAATAACGAATTTTACCGAGGGCATAGCATACAATATAACTATAAACGGAGACTTTATAGATCAGGTTAATACAGGCTACGTGAGGTTTGTGCCGCAGGACAGATATGCCGTGGTCGATGTAGTGCCTGTCATGACCGAGACTTGGTGCGGCTTCAGCGCGCGACCATACGAGTATATTCCCGAGGGTGCATTGACTGTCGTAGAGATGAAGACGCCGAAAAAGAACGGGAGTCCTGATTTCGAGGTGGAAGTGTCTGAGGCGGGTGACTACTTCATGGATGTCGGATATAGGGTAAAAAAGGTCCTGCATGGATGTGCGCTGTATATGATATATATAGACGGAGCCGAAGCCGGTGGGCTGGTTATGCCCCTGAGTGCCGACTCCGGAGATGGTGTGTCGGTAAACAGCAATATGTTGCGGGTAAAACTAAAAGCCGGTAAAAACCGTTTTTCATTACGTCATATTCGGGAAAGACACGGACATGCCTATGACGGTTACGTGATAGAGTGTGTAAGACTTATAAAACAATAACAGGATATTTTAATGAAACGTATAGGTATATTGTCAGACACACATAGCTACTGGGATGACCGTTATGCGCGGTATTTCGCCGGATGTGACGAGATATGGCACGCCGGCGATATCGGTGACATAACTATACTTCAGCGGCTTCAGGATGTGGCGCCTGTGGTGCGTGCCGTGGCAGGAAATATAGATCACGGTCAGGTGCGCCGTGTATGTCGTGAGGTCGAGGAGTTCACCGTAGAGGGCGTGAAAGTATGGCTGACACACATAGGCGGTTACCCCGGCCGTTATGCGAGAGGCCTTAAGCCGCTTCTGCGCGACAGCGGTGTGAAACTGATGGTAGACGGCCACAGCCATATACTTAAAGTGATGTATGACAACGAGCTTGATATGCTTCATGTGAATCCGGGAGCGGCCGGAGTACAGGGCTGGCAGCAACAGCGTACTTTGGTAAGACTTGTTGTCGATGCGGGGACTATAAAAGATCTTGAGGTAATAGAACTGAACAAACTATCTAATAGAATACAGAATGAAACTAATGTTTAAAGCCGCTATGGCGTTTGTGGTCATTGCATCGTTCGCGATATCGGGATGTAAGACCAGTGAAGAAAATTATAAAGCCGCTTATGAGATAGCCCGGCAGAAAAAGGAAGAGGCCTCAGGTGTAGGAAGCGATGTATATGATAAAATGAAAAAGGAGGCGATAGACACGCGCCTAATCGTTGACGGAGACTCCTTGCCAATGAATACGGTAAATGTCAAAGTGGCGGCTCAAAGCATAGATCCGGCTGAGGTTAAGCAATATAATATTGTAGTCAACGGTTTCAAGCAGGTGTTTAATGCCAAGTCGCAGATGACACGTCTTAAGGCCGCCGGATATACGGGAGCGTTTCTTCTTGAGAATGCCGATGCCTTGTATTATGTTGTGGCAGGTAGCTATACGACGGCAGAGGAGGCCGCTGCGGCATATAATGATATTGTAAAGGACAGGAATGTGGTTGTTAAAGCTCCTTATCCTTGGATTCTGCGTCCGGCGCGTTTTCCTGTAAGGTGAACGTCGGGTAAAGCATGTTCTTCAACATGTTTGCTTTTAAATAAGATTATGATTATCTATATTTGAATACTCCCGTCATGAGGAAGTATTCAAATATAGATTGTAGATTATAGGGGGTGTCGTCGTGAGACAACACCCTTTTTATATGGAAAATCGTTTACACGCTCCGTGCTGATCAATTTATTGCACATTTTCTTTCTCGTCAAACAGCAACCGAAGGTTTCCTTCCAGTATACGGAACCCGCTACCATGGTCATGGGCTTTTCCCATGCTTTTCCCTGACTTATAGCTGCCGATGCGTATGTCATACATGATGAGTCCTTTGTCTACAAGAGAGAGAAAGCGTTCAAGCGACGGTTTAGAATAAATGGTAGCTTGGTTGAAATGAAAAAACTCTTTATCGTCAACATATTTACGTTCCGCGCTTACGTAAAAAAGATCAATGAGTTTTTTATGTAATATTTTGTTGAGGCAATTGTAAGTATATCCTGTGGAGCTATCAATCAGCCGGCCGGTGCCAAGGTCAAATATGCCAATCTTCAGGACTTTGTTTTCCCGGTCATTTATCAGCCGGAAGGAAAGGCGGTTGTTGAATGTGTTGCCCCTGTCGGCAAACATCGATGTGTGAAGCTTCTTTAATTCCGGAATGTCATCATACGGCACTCCGTAGCGGTCCTTAAGTATACTGTTGGCTCCTTTCGGAAAGTCAGGGCTTTTAGTAAACAGGGTTATATAAGACCCTACCGAATTGCGGTGAGCTTTAATTTCGTATCCGAATAAATCCGGTTCGTCGATATTGTTTTCGACTACTCCTATGTAATCCTCAAGACGCTGACACAAAAGAATATACTCATTGCTATCATAATTATCCGGCAATGATGATTCCTCAGGTGGCGCGCCGGATATTAAGAGAATTCAGACCAGAAGGCAGATGCGAGATGCTACTTGACCCTTATATGGGCAGCGGCACCTCTCTTGTGGAGGCCTCGTTATGCGGAATGAGTTCAGTAGGGACCGATCTTAATCCGCTTGCCCGATTCATATCAAAGGTGAAAACGACGAGATATGATGCAATGGCAATAGAGCGTGAGTTTCGGAATATACAAAACGGTTTGTTGTTTTATTCAGATGAAGCGGTTAGAGAGCGTGATTTTGGCCGGATATCCAATCGAGAGTTCTGGTATTCCTATGATGTGCTGCTGCGGCTTTCATATCTGTCGCAGTTGATTAGTGATAACAGCACGGATAATATTGATTTTTTTAATCTGGCTTTATCGGAAGTAGTGCGAGAGGCGTCATATACACGCAACGGCGAGTTCAAGCGCTTCCGTATGGATAAAAAACGTATTGCGACTTATAATCCTGACGTATTCAAAATGTTTGAGGAGAAAGTAAGGCGTAATATCATCGGTCTTGTCGAATACAAAAAAGCCGTAATCAACGATGATGTTAGAATATATGGCTTTGACAGCACTCTTCCAATCCCGGATGATGCCGTGGCCAAAGAGAGCGTGGATATAGTGCTTACATCTCCGCCCTATGGCGATAGCCGCACTACGGTTGCCTACGGCCAGTTTTCAAGATGGTCCAATGAATGGTTTTCTTTCGAGCATGCCAGAAATCTGGATACATTGCTCATGGGCGGAGGGAAAAACGTCAGTGAGCTTGATACCAAGACTATCAGTTCCGAGCTTCAGCAGATAAAAGATATCGACTGCCGGCGTTATTGTGAGGTTGTATCGTTTCTAAACGATTACAAGGCATCGATAATAAATGTCGCCGATACAGTGCGTACAGGCGGCATGGTGTGCTATGTGGTTGGCAACCGCAACGTGAAAGGAGTTCAGATACCGCTTGATTATTTCACGGCGGAAATGTTTGAACAGTGCGGTTTCGAGCATGTTACGACTGTGGTGCGGAGTATTCCCAATAAGCGTATGCCGTCCAAAACGAGCCCGACCAATATAGCGGGTAAAAAAGTGGATACTATGAATAACGAGTATATTGTCGTGATGAGGAAATTAAATTAATTTGGCAAAGGTGTCGGAGAAAGATTATTTTCGTTAACTTTGCCGGAAACAATAGTTACGAATTATAATATTAACCTTAAACATTATGAATAAAATTCTTGAGAAGGAATACTTCTCGGAAAAAGTTGTAAAATTAGTGGTTGAGGCTCCGTCCATAGCGACATCGCGTAAGCCCGGGCACTTTGTTATAGTAAGGGCTTGTGAGCGTGGTGAACGGATTCCGCTCACGATAGCCGACGCCGATACAGCTCGCGGTACGATAACCCTTGTTATACAGAATGTGGGGGTATCGACCGAAAAGATATGCGCTCTCGAGCCGGGAGAATGCCTTGCCGATGTGGTAGGTCCTTTGGGGCAGGCTACCCATATAGCCAAAGTCGGCACCGTAGTGTGCTGCGGTGGGGGCGTAGGTGTGGCTCCGCTGCTTCCGATAATAAAGGCTATGAAAGAGGCCGGCAATAAAGTGGTTACCGTGCTTGCGGCTCGAGCGAAGGACCTTATAATACTTGAGGATCAGGTGAGGCCTTACTCCGATGAGGTTATTATAATGACCGATGACGGAAGTTACGGTACGAAAGGGCTTGTCACAGCCGGAGTAGAAAGTGTGATAGCACGGGAGAAGGTCGATCAGGTTGTTACGATAGGCCCGGCGATAATGATGAAGTTTGTCGCTCAGCTTACCGCGAAATACGAAGTGCCTACTATGTGCTCGCTCAATACCATTATGGTCGACGGCACAGGCATGTGCGGTGCCTGTCGAATAACGGTCGATGGAAAGATGCGTTTTGTGTGCATTGACGGACCGGAGTTTGACGCTCATAAAGTGGATTTTGACGAAATGATGATGCGTCTGCGTTCATATAATTGAAATTTATAATATCGATAAACAAATGTCTATAAATCAGAATACATCATCGCCACGCGATGCACAATGGCGTGAAGAGCTGCGTAAAGCCACGCCTGTGAAAGAGCGCACATCCATACCCCGTGTCAAGATGCCGGAGCTTCCGGCCGATTATCGTGTTACGTGCAACGAGGAGGTCAATCAGGGCCTTTCGGCCGAGGCGGCAGTGCTTGAGGCCCGTCGCTGTATGGACTGTCCCGACCCGCAGTGTGTTACCGGATGTCCGGTCAATATCAACATTCCCGGCTTTATCAAAAATATAGAGCGCGGTGAGTTTGGCAAGGCCGCTGTGGTGCTTAAGGAGACGAGCGCATTGCCGGCTGTGTGCGGCAGAGTGTGCCCGCAGGAGAAACAGTGCGAATCGCGGTGTCTATATCATAAAATGAAAAAGGACCCTGTGGCGATAGGTTATCTTGAACGTTTCGCCGCGGACTACGAGCGGATTAACGGCGCAGCCTCCGCCGATGTCGAGCCGTTGAAGTTCAACGGCATAAAGGTGGCGGTTGTCGGTTCCGGTCCGGCCGGGCTATCATTTGCCGGCGACATGATAAAGCGCGGCTACGAAGTGACTGTGTTTGAGGCGCTCCATGAGATAGGAGGCGTGCTGAAGTACGGCATACCGGAGTTTCGTTTGCCCAATGATGTGGTAGATGTGGAGATAAACGCTCTTGCCGCACTTGGCGTTAAGTTTGTAAAGGATTGTGTGGTGGGCAAGACGATTAGTTACGATGACCTCCATGAGATGGGTTTTCGCGGCGTGTTTGTCGCTTCAGGAGCTGGCTTGCCCCGTTTTATGGGTATTCCCGGTGAAAATTTTGTCGGGGTCATGTCGAGCAATGAATATCTTACCCGTATAAATCTTATGGGAGCCGGGCGTGACGGATATGACACTCCTGTTCTTAAAGGCCGCAATATAGCGGTGATAGGAGGCGGCAATACGGCTATGGATTCAGTGCGCACTGCGCGTCGCATGGGAGCCGAGCGTGCCATGATAGTATATCGGCGCAGTGAGGCCGAGATGCCTGCCCGCGCCGAAGAGGTAAAGCATGCCAAGGAGGAGGGTGTGGAATTTATGACGCTGCACAATCCGGTGGAGTATCTTGCTGACGAAAAAGGCCGGGTGAAGACCATGAGAGTCCAGCGTATGCAACTTGGAGAGGCTGACGCTTCGGGACGACGTTCGCCTGTGCCGGTAGAGGGTGATGTTGTCGATATCTCGGTCGACTTGGTGGTCGTGAGTGTGGGAGTGTCGCCTAATCCGCTGATACCTAATTCGATTAAGGCTCTTGAAGTGTCGCGTCGCGGCACGATTGTAGTCGATGATGCTACATTGAAGTCATCGGTTGACGATATATATGCCGGTGGCGACATAGTAAGGGGTGGAGCTACTGTAATCCTCGCCATGGGTGACGGACGACATGCAGCCGCTTCCATGCACGAACAACTGATGCCTGCCGATTAGTAGAGTTTTATATGGAGCAATTAGTCCATCTGAAAAACGGTTTTGACTCGTCAGAAAGAGCGGTCCGATAATAATGACAGACGCCACATCAAGTGATGTGGCGTCTGTCATATTGTACCTGAAGTGGGACTCGAACCCACACAGCCGATAATGGCCAAGGGATTTTAAGTCCCTCGTGTCTACCATTCCACCATTCAGGCAGCCCGGCATGTAATAATGCTTATGCTCGGCAAAGTTAGCAAGTTATTTCGTAATGTGCAAATGTTGACTTGTTTTAACTTCGTTTTAGTCGGGCGTCGGGGTCAGAATACTATATTGTAGCCGCCGCTGGAGGAGGGGATGACGCGGTAACGCCGCAATCCGTATTTTTTTTCGTAGGCCGCTCCTGACACCGGACTGCCGTTAAATTCGCTTACATCATACTCCGAACCGCACGAACTGCATCGTGCGCGCAGATTGTCGGGATTGTAACTGATTCTGACAGTCGGCTTCATCTCCACGGGACATGCAAGATCGTAGGCGAGCGGTTGATTGTATATGTCCGTTACAAGCAGCACGCCGCCGAATCCTGTAAATGTAAGCGCCGTGTAGTGAAATTCAGACGGTATACCCTCGTTTTTTATGAAGTAGCGGTACTGTCCGAGGGCGTGTACTCCGAAGGTGTTCCAATATCCGGGGTTGTCAAGCGCTATGTTGACGCCTACGGCTGGTATGCGGTCATCATCGACGTGTGAGCACGATAGCACTGCTGTGGCCGACAGTATGGCCGCCAATATTTCAATCAGCGTTTTCACGTCCAAGCAACCGGGCAAAAGCCTCGTGATAGGTGTCGAATTTAAATTCAGACAAGACCTTGCCGTACAGAGCCTTTATGCGGTCGTTGCACAGATTGCCTATGGAGCCTGCATGGGTATGGCTGACTTTGTCGGGTGCTATAAAACAGCCGTTCTCGATATCGAGGCCCACTTTTTTGTATGCGTCGCGGAACGGCATGCCTTCACGGGCAAGTCTGTTGACTTCCTCGACGGAAAACATAAGCCGGTAGCGTTCGTCAGACAGTATGTCAGTATTTACTTTTATGCTGGACACCATTGCCTCCACCATGTCTATTATGGCGATCATCGAGTCAAATGCCGGCAGGAAATTCTCCTTTATGAGCTGAAGGTCGCGGAAATAACCCGACGGCAGATTGTTGGTGATGAGCGTTATCTCATAAGGGAGTGCCTGAAGTTTGTTGCACTTCGCACGGGTAAGTTCGAATACGTCGGGATTTTTCTTATGAGGCATTATCGATGAGCCGGTAGTGTATTCGTCGGGCAGTTTGATAAAGCCGAAATTCTGTGAGTTGAACATACAGGCGTCGTAAGCCAGTTTTCCTATGGTCGACGCTATTCCGGCAAGAGCCTGCGATACTATCCGTTCGGTCTTTCCGCGCCCCATCTGCGCATATACTACGTTGTAGTCCATGGAGTCAAAACCGAGCAGGTCGGTAGTCATCATGCGGTCGAGCGGGAACGACGAGCCGTAACCGGCAGCCGATCCGAGCGGATTGCGGTTGGTCACGTCATAGGCTCCGCGAAGTACCGTAAGGTCGTCGACAAGCGACTCCGCATAGGCTCCAAACCACAGGCCGAACGACGATGGCATGGCTACCTGAAGATGAGTGTAGCCGGGCATCAGCACATCCTTGTAGCGGTCGCTTTGTGCTATGAGTGTGTCAAAAAGCCGGGTCGCCGCCTTCACGACATCCTCGATACGTGAGCGTATGAACAGTTTCAGGTCTACAAGTACCTGATCGTTGCGAGAGCGTCCCGAGTGTATTTTCTTGCCTATGTCGCCGAGGCGTCGGGTGAGCATCAGCTCCACTTGAGAGTGTACATCCTCGACGTCGTCCTCGATTATAAACTCGCCCTGTTCTATGCCGCGGTATATGTCGCGCAGCGCATCGAGAAGCGTGTGCAACTCGTCGGCGGTAAGTAGCCCTATCGATTCAAGCATGGTTATATGGGCCATGGAGCCGAGTACGTCGTACGGGGCCAGATATAAATCCATCTCTCTGTCGCGCCCTACCGTGTAGGACTCGACGTCATGGTCGACGGTTACCGATTTCTCCCAAAGTTTGGATGCCATGCCGTGTATGCGTTTATTTTACGAAAGCGAGGTTTTTGATCATGTCGCCGAATTTTTCGGCTGCTTCCTGAAGTTTCGGACCTACCATAGGTTTGAGTATGGCCGGCATCTCGACGTCAATCGAGGTGACCACCTGCGTCTTTCCGGTTCCTTGCTCGTCAAGATTTATAGACATTATGATAGGCACCGGCGAATTCATGGCATTCAGGGCCATGCGCTTGTTTTCGACGCGTTCCGAAACGACAAGTTCTATGTCGCCCATCGGGGCGCCCTTGATCGTTATTTTGTCGTCGGCAAAAGTTACGTTTCCTATCTTTTGCTTTATTTCGTCGGGCAGTCCGTTGATTTTTTCCTGATACGCGGCTATGTCGCTGATGTGTTTGTATACGGTTTCTACCGGCATGTCGAGAGTTGCCGGTTTGCTGGAGTAAGTAGTCACTTTATGGGAGATTAAATGATGGTTGTAACTTTATTCTGCTTTTGATGCGGGCGACCAGTTTGCGGGGTCCTTGCGCCATTCTTTGAGTGTTTTAAGGTCTTCCTGCTTGATGTAGTTGGTTTCAAGCGCCGCTTCGAGCATGGAGTTGTAGTTGCTCAACGTGATGAGCTTTACACCGGCTTCGTTGAAGCGTTTTACAGCTACCGGGAAGCCGTAGGTGAATATTGCCGCCATGCCTACCACCTCACAACCTGCATTGCGTATGGCTTCGACGGCTTTCAGGCTGCTGCCGCCCGTAGAGATGAGGTCCTCGATCACTACAACTTTCTGGCCGGGTTTGAGGTTGCCCTCGATGAGGTTTTCAAGTCCGTGGTCTTTCGGCGTCGACCGTACGTATACGTAAGGCAATGCGAGAGTATCGGCTACCAGCGCGCCTTGGGCTATGGCTCCGGTGGCGACACCGGCTATGGCATCGGGCTGATCGAAGTTCTCCATGATGATGCGGCACAGCTCGGTTTTGATAAAGGTGCGCAATTCCGGATATGAGAGGGTTTTGCGGTTGTCGGTATATATAGGTGAGTTCCAGCCTGAAGCCCAAACAAAAGGAATTTCGGGTTGCAATTTAATCGCACTGATTTTCAATAACTTTTCGGCAACGAGACTTTCTAACTTTTTCATCTTGAATATAATTTGGTTTTTGTCAGGTGCAAAGATAATGTATTTGGAGGCTAAAATCAAATAAAACCCGGTAAAAAGTATCCTTGTAAAAGGAATAATTGCTACATTTGCGGCATAGAAAAAATACAGTGTCAAAATGTCAAATGAAATGCTATCGTTGAGCGACATATATCGTGCCGCTCACGTGCTTAAAGGTGTAGTGCGGCATACGGAACTAATAGCCGCGCCGAAGATAAATCCGGAAAGTAACGTATACCTTAAGCCGGAGTGTCTGCAGCACACGGGTTCGTTCAAGTTGCGCGGCGCCTACTATAAAATATCGCAACTCTCCGACGAGGAAAAGTCACATGGGGTAATCGCCTGTTCTGCCGGCAATCATGCCCAAGGTGTGGCTCTGGGAGCTAAAGCCAACGGCATAAAAGCCATAATATGTCTTCCCGAGGGGGCTCCTATATCGAAGGTGGAGGCTACCAAAAAGTACGGTGCCGAGGTGTGTCTTGTGCCGGGAGTGTACGATGACGCCTACAAGCGTGCTCTCGAAATGCGGGACGAACACGGCTACACGTTTGTGCATCCGTTCAATGACCCTCTTGTCATAGCTGGACAGGGTACTATAGGCCTTGAGATACTTGACGAGATGCCTGAAGTCGAAGCAGTCATAGTGCCTGTGGGCGGCGGCGGTCTCATATCGGGAGTGGCCTATGCCATAAAGTCGGTGCGCCCTGATGTGAAAGTATACGGTGTTCAGGCCGCCGGAGCGCCGAGCATGGTAGAGTCGCTGAAGCACGGTAAGATAGAGTGCCTGCCGAGTGTGTCGACCGTGGCCGACGGCATATCGGTAAAAGAACCGGGCGATAATACATTTGCGTTGTGCAAGGAGTACGTCGATGATATAGTCACTGTAAGCGACGACGAAATATCGGCCGCCATTCTTGCCATGATGGAGCAGGAGAAGCTGGTGGCTGAAGGCGCCGGTGCCGTGGCCGTGGCAGCCGCGATGTTTAACAAGGTGCCCGTCAAGGGCCGCAATACTGTGTGTCTTGTGTCGGGTGGCAATATAGATGTCACCATACTCAGCCGTGTGATAAACCGAGGTCTTATAAAGAGCGGCCGCAACTATGCCGTAACCATAGACCTCTTCGACAAGCCCGGTGTCCTTGCCGATGTCAGCGAGGTCATAGGACGTCTCGGAGGCAACATCATATCAGTGACTCACGAGCGCATAAGTGTTGATACTCCTATAACAAGCTGCTCGCTCCGTCTTGTGATGGAAACCCGAAATCATGAGCATATCGAGATCATAAAGAAAGGTCTTGCCGAAGCCGGTTATCAGGTCCTCGCCTCATAGCTATATTTGGTCGTAAAATATAAAAAATGCCGAAAAGGATAAATTATTATCTTTTTTGGCATTTTTTATATGTGATATTTGTATTTCGGTAGCCGTGCTATTAACTTTGTATTGAATTAGAGGATATTTAATAACAAATGTCAATAATCATCACATGGGTATGAAATTACGATATGCTGTGTCAGGGGTTGCTTTCGGTCTCGTTCTGTCTTTGCCGGCCCGGCAACTTCCGGCCGATACACTTGCTCTGTCGCTTGACCAATGCATCACTATAGCTTTAAGTGAAAATCCTACAATAAAAGTAGCCGATATGGAGATAGAACGAATGGACTACTCCAAGAAAGAGACTCTCGGCCAGCTACTCCCTACAATAAACTTCGGAGCCAACTATAACCGCATGGTAGCCAAGCAGGTGGCTTATATGAATATGGATTTCGGCAGTCTGGGCGGTGGCGGCGATGCCGGTCAGGGCGACGGTGAAGAGCCGGAAAACCGACTTTCGGGAGCCAAGTCATCGGCCGGCCGCGACGGTATAAAAATGGGTCTCGACAACAGCTATCAGGTAGGATTCAACGCTACTCTGCCACTTATAGCCCCCCAGTTATGGGCCTCGCTTAAGTTGAGTGACAGTCAGATATTACAGAATATCGAGGATGCGCGTTCTTCGCGCTTGTCGCTTGTCAACCAGATAAAGAGCGCTTACTACTCGCTCCTGCTTGCCGAGGACAGTTATTTGGTGATAAGGGAGAATTATGACAACGCGGTGTTCAACCACGGGGTGTTTGAGAAAAAGTTTCAGGTGGGTACGGCGTCGGAGTATGATGTGTTGCGCTCATCGGTTCAGGTAAAGAATGTGGAGCCGGAATTGCTTCAGGCCGAAATCGCGATCAAGCAGGCCCGTATGCAGCTTGCCATACTCATGGGCATAGACACCGGATATCCGGTGAAACCTACGGTTAAACTGGCCGACTACGAGAAAGACATGTACGAAAACGCTTTATCGATCGACAAGACGATAGACGGCAACAGCGACCTGCGCAAATTGTCGTTGCAGACACGTACTCTTGAGCAGGCTCTTAAGGTGCAGAAAGCAGCATGGTTTCCTACGCTTGCATTTACGGCCAACTACAACTGGACTTCGTCATCAAACGGCAACGCGCTTAAAAACTTCCGTTGGAACCCTTATTCCGTAGTGGGGCTTACATTGTCGATACCGATATTTGAGGGCGGTCAGCGCTACAGCCGCATCAAGCAGTCGCGCATACAGGTCGACGAGATGAAGTGGCAGCGTGATAATCTTGAGCGCTCGGTAAGGATGCAGGTTGACCTTGCAGTGGACAATATCAATAAAAATGTGAAGCAGATATCGAGCAGTTCCGAGAGTGTGACGCAGGCAGTCAAGGCCTATGCCATAATGGAGAAGTCGTTTGAGATAGGTGCGGCAAGCTATCTTGACCTGCGCGATGCAGAACTTGCGCTTACGCAGGCCCGCCTGTCGTATTATCAGTCGATATACAATTATCTGGTGGCCAACAGCGAGCTGGAACTTCTGTTGGGCAATGCAGATCTTGAAAAATATAAACCGGTCGATAACAAATAAAAACAATCACGAGTATAATGTCAATGAATTGCAACAGATACGCCGCCGCATTGTTAGGCTTGGCGTTGATGGCCGCGGTGCCTTTTCATTCCTGCAAAGGCGACGGAGCCGATAAGGCCATTGTAGCGGAAGTGGACGAACGTCCTAACGTGGAGATACGCAAAGTACACCGTCAGAGTGTTGACCAACTTATGTCATACACCGCTACGGTAGAGGCTTTCAAGACCAACAATATAACTACCTCCACACCCAACCGTATAAAGTCGATACTTGTCGATGTAGGCTATAAGGTGGCCAAAGGTCAGAAACTCGTGGTGCTCGACGATGTTAACATAGATCAGCTGAAGGTACGCCTCGACAATACCGAGCGTGAATATAACCGCGCACTTGAGCTGTTTAACATAGGCGGCGGCACAAAGCAGGCCGTGGACCAGATGAAGACTGAACTTGACGCCGCACGGCGCCAATATGACAATATGGTTGAAAACACCATACTCCTGTCGCCTATAAACGGAGTGGTGACCGCCCGCAACTATGATCCCGGCGACATGACCGGCCAGCAGCCTATACTCACCATCGAGCAGCTACGGCCGGTGAAGGTTCTTATTAATGTCAGCGAGAATGAATTCACCAAGGTGAGCAAGGGCATGAAAGTCGATGTGTATCTTGATGTATATGGCGACGAGAAGTTTGTCGGAGAGGTCGACCTGATATATCCGGTGATCGATCCTGCCACACGTACGTTTACCGTCGAGGTCGTGATAGCCAATGCCGACGAGCGTGTGCGTCCCGGCATGTTTGCGCGTGTGGTGATGAATTTCGGCACCGAGGAGCGTGTGGTTGTGCCTGACAGGGCCATCGTGAAGCAGACCGGTTCGGGCGAGAAGTTTGTATACATTTATAAAGACGGTAAAGTCGACTTCAGCCGTGTCGAGATAGGCCAGCGCCTCGGCGACGCTTATGAATTGCTCTCGGGAGTTGAAAACGGTGACGAAGTAGTCATATCCGGACAGAGCCGCCTTGCCGACGGCATAGAGGTTAATGTCATAAAAAAGTAGTTATACGTCATAACAATAAAAAGTACACAGGATGAGCTTATATGCAAGTGCGGTGAAGCGTCCGATCATGACCACTCTCTGTTTTGTGGCCGTGATGATACTCGGTCTATTCTCGCTCACGACTCTGCCTATCGACCTTTACCCCGATGTCGAGACCAATACCATAATGGTCATGACCACTTACTCCGGGGCAAGCGCGCCCGATATCGAGCAGAATGTGACGCGTCCGCTTGAAAACAGTCTTAATGCGGTAAACGATCTTAAACACATAACCTCGAAGTCGCGTGAGAACATATCGGTTATAACTCTCGAATTTGAGTATGGCGAAGATATAGACGTGCTTACCAATGATGTGCGCGACAAACTCGACATGGTGAAGAGCCAGCTGCCCGACGCGGCTGAAAATCCCATAATATTCAAGTTCAGTTCCGACATGATACCGATAGTGCTGCTGTCGGTACAGGCCAAAGAGAGCATGCCGGGACTATACAAGATTCTTGATGAGAATGTGGCCAATCCGCTTGCCCGAATCAGCGGAGTCGGTTCGGTATCCATATCCGGCGCTCCCAAGCGTGAGATACATATTTATGTCGACCCGCAGCGTCTTGAGGCCTATAATCTGTCGGTGGAGACCATTTCGGCCCTGATTGCCGCAGAAAACCGCAATATACCCGGCGGAGCATTTGACATAGGCAGTGATACATACTCGCTTCGTGTGCAAGGCGAGTTCACGTCTACCGATCACCTCAAGGACCTTGTGGTGGGCTCGCAGGGTGGCCGCAACGTGTATCTGCGCGACGTGGCCCGCATTGAAGATACTCTTGAGGAGCGTGCGCAGGAAACATTCAACAACGGTGAGCAGGGAGCCATGATTGTGGTGCAGAAGCAGTCGGGAGCCAATTCGGTAAAAATATCGGAAGAGGTCATGAAGATGCTTCCTTCGCTGCAGAAGCGACTCCCTTCCGACGTGAAGCTCGGGGTGATTGTGGATACGTCTGACAACATCCGCAATACAATAGCCTCATTGGTCGAGACTGTGCTTTACGCTCTGCTGTTTGTGATAATTGTGGTGTTTGCGTTCTTGGGACGCTGGCGCGCCACATTGATTATCACGATCACAATACCGATATCGCTTATAGCCTCGTTCATATATCTTGCCATTACGGGCAATTCGCTCAACATCGTGTCGCTGTCGGCTCTATCCATATCGATAGGTATGGTGGTCGATGACGCTATTGTTGTACTTGAAAATGTCACTACCCACATTGAGCGTGGCTCCGACCCGAAACAGGCCGCCGTACACGGCACCAACGAGGTGGCCGTATCGGTTATAGCATCGACGCTTACGCTTATAGCGGTGTTCTTCCCGCTCACTCTCGTCACCGGTATGACCGGAGTCCTTTTCCGCCAGCTCGGATGGATGGTGACTATCATGATGATCATATCGACGGTGTGCGCACTGTCGCTTACTCCGATGTTATGCTCGCAGTTGCTGCGCAAGGATGTCAAGCATGGACGGATTTACAAGGTGCTGTATACTCCTGTACGTAAGGGCCTTGATGCGTTTGACAACGGCTATGCTTGGCTGCTTGGCTGGGTAGTGGGCCATAAACTGCTGACGGTTATGGTGTGTATGGCCACATTTTTCGGCTCGCTTGTGCTTATGAAGAGCGTGGGCACCGAGTTTTTCCCCGTGGCTGACGATGCGCGCCTGTCGGTGAAACTTGAACTTCCAATAGGCACCCGTGTTGAGATTTCAAAGGAGGTTATGGAGCGTCTTTATGCCGAGTGGCGCGATAAATATCCCGAAATCAGGGTTATGAATTACACCACCGGTACGGCTTCGAGCGACAATGTGTTTGGCTCGTTGAGCGACAACGGCACCCACATCATATCGGCTAATGTGCGTCTGCTTGATCCCGGCGACCGAGAAAGGGGCATAACCGAGATTGCGGCTGCTATGCGTGCCGATTTGAAGCGGTATCCGGAGTTTAAAAAGGCTCAGGTCATTGTCGGCGGCGGAATGGGCATGGGCGGTCAGTCACAGCTTGATTATGAGATATACGGCTATGACTTTACAGAGACCGATTCTGTGGCGCAGAGGCTTGTCAAAATACTGTCAGGCATTAAGGGTACGGCTGACATACGTGTGTCGCGTGCCGATTACCAGCCTGAGTATCAGGTCGACTTTGACCGAGAGAAGCTGGCTCTGTACGGACTTAATCTGCAGACGGCTGCCGGTTATCTGCGCAACCGCATAAACGGTTCCATAGCATCGCTCTATCGCGAGGACGGCGAGGAGTACGACATAAAGGTTATGTATGCTCCCGAGAAGCGCACATCGCTTGAGGATATCGAAAATATACTTATATACTCCGGCACCGGCAATGCGGTACGCATAAAGGATGTAGGCACTGTGGTAGAGCGTTTCACTCCGCCTACAATTGAGCGCAAAGACCGTCAGCGTATAATCACGGTGAGTGCCGTGGTGGCCGGAGCGCCTATGAGTGAGATAGTAGAAAAGGCGCAGGTGGAGATTGACAAAATGGATTTGCCTTCGGGTGTAAACATCGGTCTTGCGGGAAGCTACGAGGACCAGCAGGATTCATTCCGTGACCTGTTGCTGCTCGCAGTGCTGATTGTCATACTTGTGTATATTGTCATGGCGGCACAGTTTGAAAGCTATACCTATCCGGGCATCATCATGACATCATTGCTGTTTGCTTTCTCCGGTGTGTTCATAATACTGTGGCTGTCGGGCCATACTCTCAATATCATGTCGATGATCGGAGCCATAATGCTTATCGGTATTGTGGTGAAAAACGGTATCGTGCTCATCGACTACATATCGCTCAACCGCGAGCGCGGCATGTCTATAAGCAAGGCCGTGATACTCGGCGGCAAGTCGCGTCTGCGCCCGGTGGTCATGACGACCCTTACAACAATACTCGGTATGGTGCCTATGGCTTGCGGTACGGGTCAGGGTGCCGAGATGTGGCGACCTATGGGTACAGCCGTTATCGGCGGTCTTACATTCTCGACCATACTTACGCTGTTGTTTGTGCCGGTACTTTATTGTATCTTTGCATATAACGGAGTGAGACGCAACCGTAGGAAGTTACGAAAGAACGTGATTAGTGATAACAAAATAGAGAAACAATAGTCCTTTGCTATAATCATCGACCATATGCAAGCTATACTTATAACATTTGACCAAGCCTACTACGAACGCATCGTCGATATGCTTGAGCGCAACAACTGCCGCGGTTTTACCGCTTGGCGCGAGGTTCAGGGCCGGGGCTCCTCGACCGGAGAGCCTCACTACGGTTCCCACGCGTGGCCATCGCTCGCTTCCGCGATTATAACTATGGTGGCCGACGAAAGAGTGGAAAACGTGCTCGATAAACTGCACGAGATGGATGTGGCTACGCCGCGTCTCGGCCTGCGTGCATTTACATGGCGTATCGAACAGAATATTTAATACAATCATTTAACATGGAATCAAAGAAATTTTTATTGCAGGAAAAAGATATTCCTACCGCATGGTACAATGTGGTGGCCGATATGCCGCGTAAGCCGCGGCCGCTGCTCAACCCTGTCACCAAGGAACCGATGAAGGCCGAAGACCTGTTTCCGCTCTTTTCCGAGGAGGTGTCGCGTCAGGAATTTAACGATACCGACCGCTGGATAGAAATCCCCGATGAGGTGCGCGATATGTACCGCATATGGCGTCCGACTCCGTTGGTGCGTGCTCGCGGTCTTGAAAAAGCGCTTGATACTCCGGCCCATATATATTTCAAAAACGAGAGTGTGAGCCCGGTGGGGTCGCATAAACTCAATTCGGCCATACCGCAGGCTTACTACTGCAAGAAGCAGGGTGTGACCAATATAACTACCGAGACCGGTGCCGGGCAATGGGGTGCCGCTCTGTCGCTTGCCGCCCGTCATTTCGGTCTTGAGCTGGCTGTGTATATGGTCAAGGTGTCATATCATCAGAAACCGTATCGTCGTTCCATCATGCAGACTTATGGAGCCGAAGTCATTGCCTCGCCGAGTATGTCGACCAAGGCCGGACGAAAGATTATTACCGAGAATCCGCACTATCAGGGTTCACTCGGTACGGCCATATCCGAAGCCGTGGAACTCGCCATGGCGACTCCCAACTGCAAGTATACTCTCGGCTCTGTTCTCAATCACGTGGCACTGCATCAGACTGTCATTGGCCTTGAGGCGGAGAAGCAGATGGAGATGGCAGGCGAGTATCCTGATGTCGTTATCGGATGTTTCGGCGGCGGCAGCAACTTCTCGGGTGTGACTTTCCCTTTCATGCGTCATAATCTTGCCGGTGAACGCTCTACACGTTTTATTGCCGCCGAGCCGGCTTCATGCCCAAAACTCACCCGCGGAGTACTTCAATACGATTTCGGCGACGAGGCCGGATACACGCCGTTGATACCGATGTATACGCTCGGTCATAACTTTGCTCCGGCCAACATACATGCCGGCGGATTGCGCTATCACGGTGCCGGTGCTGTAGTGAGCCAGTTGCGTGAGGACGGATTTATCGAGGCGGTGGACATTCCTCAACTGGAGACCTTTGCCGCAGCCACTCTGTTTGCCCGTTCCGAGGGCATCATACCGGCTCCGGAAAGCTCCCATGCCATAGCCACAGCTATACGCGAGGCACAGAAGGCCAAAGAAGAGGGTACTTCCAAGGTCATATTATTCAATCTCTCTGGTCACGGTCTTATCGACATGGCTTCCTATGACTCGTACATAGCCGGTGACTTGCAGAACTATGAGGTTACCGACGAGATGGTGCAGGCCAATATAGCCTCTCTTGATAAAATCATCTGATAGAACGTTTATTTGACATAACATCAGAGGGCCGCGAGTATATGACCGCGGCCCTCTGTCATTATATGCTATATGGAAGTATCGTTAATGCGGTCAGTTTAGGGTGACCGACTGTGCGGTGACAGGGGTGGAGAGGAACACCGTGGCGGATTCAGAGAACTTATCCGGATTCTCCGTGGTCAGATAGGTGCATGTAGAGCCTCGGCTGCATTTTGCGGCCATCTCCGGATGACGCACAAGGTAGTCGGCAAGGCTGTCGGCCACTATTTTGCCTTGTGGCAGTACTTTTGTGCCTTCTGGTACATAGCGCTCGATCTTGTCAAGGAGAAGAGGGTAATGTGTGCACCCGAGAATTATGGAGTCGATCGAAGGCTCCTGCCGGATTAGCAGATCTATGTCGCGCTTGACAAAGTAGTCGGCTCCGGGCTTGTCGGCTTCTCCGTTCTCTACGAGCGGCGCCCACATAGGGCATGCTTGGGAGAATATGTTGAATCCGGGATACAGTTTGTTTATCTCCATGTCATAGCTTCGGCTGCGTACGGTGCCGGCGGTGCCCACAATGCCTATGTTGCCGTTGCGGGTTATGTCGCCGATTTTTTCTACCGTGGGGCGTATCACCCCGAGCACTCTGCGTGAGGGGTCTATTGCAGGCAGATCGTTTTGCTGTATGGTCCTCAATGCTTTTGCCGATGCCGTGTTGCAGGCCAGTATCACGAGATGGCATCCGCGTTCGAAAAGGTATCGGACCGCCTGAAGTGTGAAGCGATATACTATGTCGAATGACCTGCCTCCATATGGCGCTCGTGCATTGTCGCCAAGGTATATGTAGTCATACTCGGGCAGCGTTTTCATGATGTCGCTCAATATTGTGAGACCTCCGTATCCGGAGTCGAAAATGCCGATGGGGCCTTTGGCAGTCGGTTTTGTTATCATATCAGACGGTATTTTGTATCTGAGCCTTATTAAATCAAAAGGTCGCTACTTTGTTAAGACGCGACCTTTTTCAGTTATATGGATTATTGATGTCTCTTATTGGAGGCCGAGTTTAGCCTTTACTTTGGCGGTGACATCCTGAACATCGGTGCCGGTGTAGACCGGAAGAATGTTTTCAAAGATGAATGTCATGCTGTTTTCTTTGCCCACGGTGTTGATGGCCTGACGTACTTTTTCCTGAATGGGGGCCATAAGGGTTTCCTGCTGACGGCTGAGGTCCTGAGAAACGGTTGCGCGGAATTGCTGCATCTTCTGGTCTAGTTCCTGTATTTCCTGCATGCGACGCTCCTTTATGGACTCGGGGGTGTCAGCGGCGAGAGCTTGGTATTCGCCGAATTTTTTCTCCATCTCTTCCTGCAGCTTCTTGAACTCGTCTTCATACTTCTTTGAAGACTCGGTGATCTTTTCTTGGGCGGCCTTGACTTCAGGCATGGCCTCGATGATAACCTGAGTGTTTACAACTCCGAACTTGGGTGCCTGAGCTACTGCAAGCATGGGAAGCGCTACAAATATAGCGAGCAAAAATTTCTTAATCATATTAAGTAGTGTAATGTTAAAATTGTCGGTTTAGGTTAATAACTATGCAAAGATAAGAAACTCTATTCATATATGCTAAAATGAGCTCTCAAAAAAACTGAATATCCGGGCCGTCAGCGCGAATATCCGAGTTTGGCAAGTACTTCGTTGCTTACATCAATGCGCGGCGATGCAAATATTATGTTGGCCGATGACGCACGGTCAAATATACATTGATAGCCTCTCTCCTCGCTTACTTTCTTGACGGCGTTGTAGATTTCGTCCTGTATGGGCTGTATGAGAGCGAGGCGTTTTTTGTTAAGTTCCCCTTCCGGGCCGAAGTATTTGTAACGGAGTTCGGTAGCCTCTTTCTCCTTGGCTACTATCTCTGCCTCTTTCTTGGACTTCTGCTCGTCGGTAAGAAACACCATGTCGTTCTGGAAGTTCTTGTAGAGGGTCTGGGCTTCGCTGGCTTTGGCTTCTACCTCTTTCTGCCAGCGCTGCGATATCTGGTTGAGCTGTTCGTTGGCTATTTCGTAGGCGGGAATATTGTTGAGAATGTATTCCATATCTATGAGCGCAAACTTTTGTGCGTATGCTCCGAACGTGCATGCAACGATGGCGATGATAGCTAAAGTAAGTTTCTTCATGTTGAAAATCAATTAAACGGTTATGCTAATATGACGCTTGGCAGATAATTAAGTTTAGTCATATTAAGCATTTTTAAAATTCTTGGCCGAGAATGAAGTGGAACTGGCTGCCGCCTTTTTTGCCGTACACCTTGTCGAAACCGTAGGCCCAGTCGATACCCATCATACCCACCATAGGAAGGTAGATACGTACACCGGCACCGGCGCTGCGCTTGAGGTCAAATGGTGAGAAGCTCTTGACATCGGTCCATGCGTTACCGGCTTCAACAAATGTCAGACCGTAGATTGTTGTCGATGCCGACAGCATGAACGGGAAGTGGAGTTCCATACCTACGCGGGCATAGCCGTAGCCTTCTTTTGTCCACGGGGTGAACTGTCCGTTTTCGTAACCGCGGAGACCGATTGTTTCGGTAGCATAGGTGTACGAGCCTGACATGCCGTCACCGCCCACGTAGAATGTTTCAAACGGTGACTTGAGCCACTTGTTGTAGCTGCCGAGAAGTCCCATGTCGGCGCGTGTCATCAGCACGAGTGTCCATTTGCCGTCAGGATCGGTAAGCGGAGTGTAAGTACGTGACTTGATACGGAGTTTCCAGTACTCGATCCAGCGGTAAAGCTGTTTCTTGGACTCGGTGGTATTCTCTTTGTACAGTTTCTCCCAGTTTTTGTTGCCGTTGAGCCATGAGGCCGGCGGTGTGAGCTGGAGATTGACAGAGAACATCGAGCCTTTACGGGTGTAAAGCGGGTTGTCGATGGAGGTGCGGGCGAGTGTCAGTCCGAGTACTATCGAGTTGGAAGTACCGTTGTTCATGTAGTACAGGTAGTCCCAGTTCTTCAGGTAATACCACTGATAGCTCAGCTCGGCTTGGAATGTGAAGTAGTCGTCAGGCCAGTTGAGACGCTTTCCGAAGCCCACTGTGACGCCAACCATCTGGAGCATCTTGTTGGGGTCGTAGGCGTTCTCATATGAATTCTGGTAATAGTCGTTGTAATTGCTGCCGTAGCCGTAACCGTAGCCATAGCCTCCGTACATGTACGGATTGTACCAGTTGTTGTTGTAATATGAGGAGTTGATACCTGTCTGGCGGGCGTAGTAGGCCGATACCGAGAGTGAGTTGGGGCGTTTGCCTCCGAACCACGGGTCGAGGAACGATATCGAGTAGCTCTGGTAGTACTTGGCGTTGGTCTGTGCGCTTATGGTGAATGTCTGTCCTTCACCCTGTGGTATGAGACCTTTGTAAGTGCCCGGACGGAACAGATTTTTTATTGAGAAGTTGGTGAACTTGAGCGCGAGTTTTCCTATAAGACCGGTCTGACCCCAGCCGAATGACACCTCCACTTGGTCATTGGCTTTTGACTCGAGGTTAAATACGATGTCGACAGTACCGTTGTCTTCGTTGGGCTCTGGGCGTATGTCCATGTTTTCCGGATCGAAGTGTCCGGTCTGTGCTATTTCACGTGCCGAACGCATCAGGTCGTCTTTGTTGAAAAGTTGACCGGGTTTTACACGGAGTTCGCGGCGTATTACCTTTTCATAAAGGCGGTCGTTGCCGTTGATGATGACGTTGTTGACTGTGGCCTGAGGTCCTTCGAACATACGCAGTTCGAGGGCTATGGAGTCGCCGTCGATGTTTTTTTCTATAGGCACGAGCTGATAGAACAGATAACCGCGGTTCATATACAGGTTTGCCACTGCGTCGTCATCCTCAAGCACGCGTTTGTTGAGCAGCTTCTGGTTGTAGACGTCGCCGGGACGTATGTCGAGTATCTGATCAAGCACTTCGGTGGGGAATATTGTGTTGCCCACCCAGTCTATGTCGCTGATATAATATTTCTTGCCCTCTTCAAGATCGATGTATACGTCTACAGTCTTGTCATCGTAAGCCACTACGCTGTCTTTGAGTATTTTGGCGTCGCGATAACCTTTCTCGTTGTATTTTTCGATTATTCGGTCCAAGTCATCCTTGAAGTCACTCTCTACAAACTTTTTCTGACGGAAAAGATTGATTAGTTTGCCTTTTTCGTTGGTCTTTTTCATCGTGCGCTGGATGGCGTTGTCGCTCATCACCTCGTTGCCGTCGATGTATATCTTATGTACTTTGACCTTGTTGTTTTTGTTGATTCTGATGTTTACGATATTTTCGTTGGGCGCCGACAGGTCTTCTTCCTGCTCGATTTTCACCAATGCGTTTCCGAAGCCTTTCTGTGCGTAGTAATTCTTTATTATCGCCGTGGCCCGGTTGACGATATTGGGCGTTATCTGATTGCCTTTCATCAGCTGAAGGCGTTCTTCGATATCCTTGCGTTCGCCGTTGGACGGACCGATGTAGTTGATTTTGGAGATGCGCGGTTGCGGTTTGAGCGCAAATTCGAGCCAAGCCAGATCACCGGCCGTTTTTTCGACCTTTATCTGTATCGACGAGAACAGGCCCTGACGTGCGAATCGTTTTGCCGCAGCTGTCAGTTCGGGTCCCGGTATCTCGATACGGTCGCCTATGTTTATACCGGAATATCCGATGATGATATAGTCTTCGTAATTGGGTACTCCTGTCACTTTTATACCGGCAATCTCGTATTTGTTGGGTATACCGGTATATATAATGTTGGGGTTATATACCGTATCAACGGGTTCTGCCGGCTTGACCTGAGCCGAAATGTTAAGGCCCAAAACTGTCATCAATATGATTAGCAACTTACTACGCATAATCTGAAGTAATGTGATATTATATATCAGTTGTATTTAATTATTCATTGTCATGAGCTATCTGCTCGCTTGTTTTGCCGAACCTTCGCTCTCGTGACTGGTACCCCGCTATTATGTGGTAGAAGTCCTCTTTGGTGAAGTCGGGCCAGAAAGTCGGGGTGACCGTTATCTCCGCATAGGCAGCCTGCCACAACAAGAAGTTGCTCATGCGGAAGTCACCGCCGGTACGTATGACCAGATCAGGATCAGGCATTCCGGCCGTGGCAAGATTGGCACTCACGGTTTCGGGAGTTATTTCGTCGGCTGACATTATGCCTTCGTTGACAGCTCTGGCTATACGTCTGGCTGCTTCGGTTATCTCCCAATGCGAAGAATAACTGATGGCAAGCACGAGTGTCAGGCCGGTGCAGTGCGACGTGTCATCTATGCATCGGCACAATCTGTTGTAGGCGAAGTCGGGCATACGCGAGAAGTCACCTATCATGTTGAGCCGTACATTATTCTTTATCAAGTCGGCGGTTTCTCGTTCGATAGCCGCCACGATAAGATGCATGAGTGCGTCGACTTCCTCCTTGGGACGACCCCAGTTTTCAGTCGAAAACGTGTATAGCGTGAGATATCCGATGCCAAGTTCCGAGGCTATTTCGGTAATCTTGCGCACAGTATTCACGCCCTCCACATGTCCTGCGGAGCGTGGCAGCCCGTGAGATTTGGCCCAACGTCCGTTTCCGTCCATTATGACGGCTACATGACGCGGAATGCGATCGGTATCTATATTGTCAGTCAGCGACATAGTCGGTTAATTATCATTTCAGTCCACGTAAAAACAACTTGAGCATCGCTCGCCAAACTCAAAACTGAACGAAAGCATTATCATGGAGTACCAGTCGGTATTCTTGATAAATGAGCTTTTGATGCCTTGAAGGTCGTGTAGTTTCTCTCCATCGACATGGTCGCCGAACACCTTGGTCATTGTCCATTCCAGTCCGAGGTTGATACGCGGCTGCAACTTGTATTTCACGCCTACGCCCATCGGCAGATTGAATGCGGTGTAAGTGCCTCCGCAGGAAGCTATGGTGACGCCGGCGCCGAGTGACAGGTAGGGCGTCCACCGGCACAGCTTCTTGTATCGCTCTCCGATGCCGTAATTAAAAAAGTTAAATTCAATACGTCCCCCGAGGTCATAGACTGTCGAGGTGAATTTATATGTTTCCCCTCCGGGAAACACGTCAGTCATATCGGCACTGTCGCCGCTAAGTCCCGCTATCGAGAATACGGCACGCGCCGCCCATCTCGTGTCGATCAGGTAGCGCATTGACACATTGCCTGCAAAGCCGGGATGCTTCAGAAAATTGGCTGTATTGGTGTCACCGAGATAGCCGCTCATGCCGAGCGATGCTCCGAGATCCATTTTATATGCCGCTTCCTGTGCTCCCAATGTCGGGCCGACCAAGCCCGTCATTGCCGAAATCAACGCTGCTGTCGCTATGCGTCTCATTCAAGAGGCTTGAAGGTGAGGCGGTTGATGACACCGCGCCACACTTGAGGATTGAGCTGTCCGTTGGGCAGTATTCCGCCGTAAAGATATATGTAAGGGCACTCCCATGATGTCACGGGCTTGGTAGCGCGGCCGTAGCCGGGAGTCTCTATCCACCAAGCTGGCAACGGGCGGGCCGCTGTTTCATTCCAGTCCGATGATGCCGCGAGCGAGCGCGAATGCAGTTCGGAAGTCCATACTATGGCCTGTGCGAAGGCCGTTTCGGGTATATAATCGGGTAACGAGAGCAAGTCGTCGGCTTCGCTCCAGTTAAGTCCTTGGTCACGAGATATGAACACTCTGCGGGTGTTATAGCCCTGCTGGTTTACGCCTCCCATCGCGAAAATAGTGGAGTATTCGGTAACCTTCCATGAGGAGGAAGAGGTGCGGAAGGTGAAGTAGGGAAACAGAGTCATGCCTTGATAGGCTCCTTTGATAGGAGTCGCGCTTACCTTGGCCCAGTGTGCGCCGTCATAGCCCCAAGCGGCTCCGGTGAGAGTGCCGTTGGCTGTGCGTCCGCCCACTGTCAATGCAAGCGGTTTTTCCATCCATTTGTTTTCAAATTGAATAAGCGGGCTTGTGCCGCTTATCGGGCAGTCGGCGCTTACCTCCGTGTCGGTTCCTGTATGAGGATATGTCGTATGGAAGTATTTTGCTCCGTCTTTTCTGACAGCAATGACATGTCCGTCATATACTCCATAGATGTGGTGTAGCTGTTCTCCTTGGGCTGTCCAGTCTATGCCGTCATGCGACGAGTGGAGCACGCCGTTTGTATTAAGCGCATAGAACATGTCTTCACCGGCCACTACCGATTTTACGTCAAGCGACGAGGTGAACGTCAGCTGCTTTACCTCTCCGTCTGCTCCGGGGGTGTCTTGTATCCATACTTTGTAGCCGTCGGCTGTCTCCATGAACGTATATACGCGCTCGTCATTCACTACGGTCTTTTGTGCTATGGGGTTGCCGGGCATCCCTTTCCATGCTATTTCACTCCAGTGAAGCGAGTCGGGCTTTAGTTTGTGTACGTTTACTTTTATCTGATAGTTGCCGGTGTATTTCTCGTTCAGCGAGGTTACGCGCACCATCACGTTTGCCGAGAAGTCGATACTGTCGGTAAAGCTGGTCGTGTAGACAAATGTGGTGTCTTTCATGACCTTTGATCCCTTGACGATAAGTTCTATCTTAGAACTGCCGCTTGTGCCGATGTTTGGAACAAGCTTGGTTATTTTTGTGTCTTTAGGCAGTGAATCGGCATTGAATATCAGACCGCGGTTAAGGTCGATGGTGAAAAATACCGAGTCAAGATTGGCAAGTAGCTTGCTGTTGGGCTTTATATTGAATGAGGTCACGGCTGTGCTCGAGTACATTGTCTCGGGTGTGTAGCCGTAGTCATCCTGATAGTTGTTGTCGTTTTCGTTGCATGCGGTCATCGCTGCGGCAAAGAGAGCCCCGGCGATCAGATATGATGCTGCAAATCTTTTAATCATACTTTTCAGACATTAATTTTCAAGTTGCAAATTTACTAACAATTTCTATAAGTAAATGCGATAATCGACGTAAAATTACAATTAATCCGTTAAAACTGAAGCGGTGTTATCGACATTTAGCCGCTTATTTAATGTTTTTAGTTGTTTTTAACGACTGCTTGTCAGGATTGTCGTAATAATATATGCAGTTGTTGCCTACTGTTAATGATTCTGTGGGTCGTATACATAGAAGTGGCGCTTTAACGCCGTCGCCGAGGGCTGTCGGTGCCACTTCGACTCTTGCCGTATCCCACATTCCCGAGTCGATAAACGATTGGAGCAATCGTGCGCCTCCCTCTACGAGTACCGAGGTTATGCCTTTGTCGTGCAGCGCTTTGAGATATGATGCTGTCGAGCCGTCGTCTTCACGTCCCAATATGGTGAATTTGTTGTCGGGCGAGTGTATGACGCCGCTGCGGTCGGTTGTCACGCGCAGCGGGTTGTGTCCGGGCCACAGCCGTGCGGTGAGGCTCGGACGGTCATACAGCATGGTGCCGCTACCTACCATTATGGCGTCATTAAGTGTGCGCAGCCGGTGAGATAGGGCGGCGGTGACAGGTGTTGAGAATATTGATGGCGTATCTTCCGCCGTGCGCTTGCGGTCTATGTAGCCGTCGGCGCTTTGTGCCCACTTGAGGGTCACAAGCGGTCGACCGAGTGTATGACATGTCATAAACGCCGGGTTCAGCTTGCGGCATTCGCGTTCAAGTATTCCGGTGGTCACATCTATGCCGGCTTTACGGAGCATATTGATGCCGCGGCCGTTCACTTTGTCAGAAGGGTCAGGGCTTCCTATGACCACACGCCGTATGCCGCTGTCTATGATGAGTTCGGCGCAGGGCGGGGTCCTGCCGTAGTGAGAGCACGGTTCAAGCGTGACATATATTGTGGAGTCTTTAAGAAGAGAGCGGTTTGTGACCGACGCCACGGCATTGACTTCTGCGTGCCCTTCGCCGCAACGCCGGTGATAGCCTTCGCCTATGATGGTGCCGTCATGTACTATGACCGCTCCCACGATGGGGTTGGGCGAGGTATTGCCTTTCCCGTTTTTGGCAAGTTGTATCGCGCGGTACATGAAGCGCTCGTCAATATTCATAGCTGTTTTGTTTTTGAATTTGAATCTATTTGGTTAATTTTGTTGTGTATGACAACCGATATGACGTTAAAAAACAGTTATGATGCCGTAAGAGCTGTTTTGGCATCTCATTATGGCGTTGCCGAGGCTGACGCCATGGCCCGTGTCATCTTTGATGAGCTGCTTCATCGCACTGCTGTAGACATCGTGTTACGCAAAGATACGATAATTTCCGGGTTTATGCACGATAAGCTCATGAAAGTGGTGTCGCGTCTTCTTGATGACGAGCCTCTGCAGTATATACTCGGTAAGACGCGCTTTTACGGCAATGAGCTTGTGGTCACGCCTGCGGTGCTTATCCCGAGGCCCGAAACAGAGGAGCTTGTGGATATTGTGGTCAAAGATTGGGGCGGCCGCAGTGATCTTGCCGTTCTCGACATATGTACCGGGTCGGGCTGTATAGCCGTGTCGCTTGCCCGGACGCTTAAGTTTGCCGATGTGTCGGGTGTCGATCTGTCGCCCGAGGCTATATCTGTCGCCAAGGAAAATGCTTCGCGGCTTCGGGTGAATGTCGGTTTTAAGGTAGCAGACGCGTTGGAGCTTTCAACTGACGCCGGGGCCGCGTATGACATAATTGTCAGCAATCCTCCCTACATCACCGAACGAGAGAAGAGCGCCATGGCGCCGAACGTTCTGGACTATGAGCCTCACATGGCTCTATTTGTCCCCGATGATGATCCGCTGCGGTTCTATAGGGCCATAGGCCGTTATGCCTGCTCCGCGTTAAAGCCCGAGGGTATGCTTTACTTTGAAATAAATCCGCTTTTTGCCGATGAATTGAAGACAATGTTGCGCGACATGGGATTGCGCGATGTCTACTCTTTGGCCGACATGACGGGCCGTCAGCGTTTTGTAACCGCAAAGTCGCCCGAGTCATGAAAAAGAATGTGTCGCCTCAGGATGCGCTGGCCCGTCTTGAGGCATTGTGTGCGCGCTCGGAGCAGTGCTCGTCGGAGGTCTTGTCCAAGATGATGCGCTGGGGCCTGCCAGCCGACGACAGGCTGCGTATACTTGAGCGTCTTGTCGAACGGCGTTTTGTTGACGATGACCGTTATGCCCGGGCTTATGTGCGCTCTAAGTTTCTGTTCAATGGCTGGGGACGCAGGAAGATACTCTGTGGACTGGCCGGTAAGCGTATTGGCCGTTCGTCGTCAGCTGAAGCTATTGAGTCGGAAATAGACGAAGATGCTTACATGGAGGCGCTCGTGAAGACGTTGCGTGCTCATGCGCGTGACATGGAGCGTCCGTTGAGCTATGAGAACAAAATGAAACTCGCGCGGTTTGCCGTACAGCGTGGTTTCGAGTGGGAACTGGTGAAAAAAGCGCTTGTCGGTATTGCAGAATGAAAGGATTAGGCAAATATCTGCTTGGCCTTGTCTATCCTGACTTGTGCGAGGTGTGCGGGCGCTCGCTTGTCAGCGGAGAGGAGGTGCTGTGTCTGCATTGTCTTGACTCGCTGCCGCGTACCGGAGCGCATGGACATGAATTCAATCTCCTTCACAAACGGCTTGCTTCTACCACACCTGTAGAGAAAGCCGCCGGATATTTCCACTATTACCGTGAGAGCCCTTATGTGGATATAATACATCGCGCCAAGTATGGCGGACGCCCCGAATTGATTGAGAAGATGGCGCGACGCTATGCCCGCGAACTTGCCGATACCGGATTCTTTGACGGTATCGACGCCATAGCCCCAGTGCCGCTCCACCGGTTGAAGCAGTGGCGCAGGGGATATAATCAGAGCCGCTATATAGCTGCCGGTATCTGTAGTATTGTGCCGCTTCCCGTGGTTGACAATCTGGTAGCTTCAAGAGGTCATGCGTCGCAGACCTCATCGGGTGTTTTTGCCCGATGGCTGAATGCGGGAAACGTATATGACGTACGCCGTCCGCGAGAACTTGACGGACTGCATCTGCTTGTTGTAGATGATGTGATTACGACCGGCGCCACTCTGCTCGCATGCTGCAATGCCATAAAGTCGGCGGCGCCGTCATGCAGGGTATCTGTACTTACCCTTGCCGTGGCTCATATGTCATGACCGGCCGGTGAGTCGACTCCGGCTATCACCAGTTCGATGCCGAGTTCTTCTATGCGTTGTGCTATCTTGTCGGGTATATTGGCGTCGGTTATGACGAGGTCTATCTCCTCCATGTTGGCGATTTTGCTGAATCCGCGGCGGCGAAATTTTGTGGAGTCGGCAAGTACTATGGTTTTTTGTGCTGTGTGCATCATGACTTTGTTGAGGTCGGCCTCTCGGATGTCGGTTGTCGTTATGCCGAAGTCGAGGTCTATGCCGTCGACACCCAGAAAAAGTTTGCTGCATGAAAATTCAGATAGCGGCGACTCTGCATACTTGCCCACTACCGACAGGCTGCTCATGCGTAGCGATCCGCCGAGTTGCACGATGTCAATGGCTTCGTTGCCGGCCAATATTTCCGACACCTGAAGCGAGGCAGAGATTACTGTCAGACGATTGATGGGGCGTATGCATCTTGCGAAAGCCCTCACGGTAGTGCCTGATGCTATGATGATGGAGTCGTCTTTGGTTATGAGCGATGCCGCGCGTTTGCCTATAAGCTTCTTTTCGTCGGGGCACAACTTCTCTTTTTCGTTGACTGAACGGTTGTTTACATAAGGATTTATAAGGATGGCCTTGCCGTGGCTTCTATAAAGTTTATTGCCTTTTTCCAGTTCCGTAAGGTCCTTGCGTATTGTGACGGTCGATACGTCAAGCAGTGATGACAGGTCTGATACCTGAATTGACTCATGTTTCATCAGTGTGTCGATGATGAGCTGGTGTCGTTCTTCTTTGGTCATGAGAAAGTGATAATGAATTGCTGCAAATATATATAACTTTATGTAATTAAACAAATGACCGTATGGCGTGTTTATACATAATAATGAATTGTATTTATTTTGTTTGCATGAAACGAAAGTGTATTGCTTTCAAAGCGAAAGTAGAAGAGCGCAGAAAAGCAATTCTTGACTTTTGAAATTATGTTAAGTGTAAATTTGATTGATTTCTAAGTAACTGATAATCAGAGAAAGTTTAGAATTGTTTGAATTTGTCATGAAAATTATTGTTAAAATGTTTTGTTTGTAAACAAAATCTATATACTTTTGTTCGAAAGAAAATTAATATTTTTCTGAATCTAACTGAAAGTGATGCGCCATGAATATTGAAAACAGACAACATTACGATGTGATCGTAATAGGTGGAGGAGCCACCGGAGCCGGCACAGCCCGTGATTGTTCGATGAGGGGTTTGAAAACCTTGCTTGTCGAACGATTTGATTTTACCGCCGGTGCTACAGGACGCAATCATGGACTGTTGCATAGTGGAGCGCGTTATGCGGTGACCGATCAGGAATCGGCTTCGGAGTGCATCAAGGAAAACATGATTCTGCGGCGTATTGCGCGACATTGCGTGGAGGAGACCGGAGGCCTGTTTGTGACACTTCCCGAGGATGACCTCGCATATCAGAATAACTTTGTGGACTGCTGTCGCAAGGCAGGTATCGGGGCCGAGCCCATAAGTCCTGAAGAGGCGATAAGAATCGAACCTGCCGTCAATCATAATATAATAGGTGCGGTGAAGGTGCCCGACGGGGCTATCGATCCGTTCCGCCTTACGGTGGCCAATGTGGTCGATGCGCGTCGTCACGGAGCACACGTGCTTACCTATCACGAGGTAGTCGGATTTATCAAGGACCAGAACCGGGTGACGGGGGTCGAACTGCTTGATACAAAGACCGGTGAGCGCAGCGTAGAGTATGCCGACTTAGTGATAAATGCCGGAGGTATATGGGGCCATCATATAGCCGGGCTTGCCGGCGTGAAGGTCAATATGTTTCCTGCAAAAGGTGCTCTGCTTATATTCGGGCACCGTATAAACAATGTTGTCATCAACAGGTGCCGCAAGCCTGCCGACGCTGATATTCTCGTGCCGGGCGATACCATATCGCTGATAGGCACCACTTCGAGTCGCATCCCTTATGACGGTATAGACAATATGGAAGTCACTCCCGAAGAGGTGGATGTGCTTATGAGGGAGGGCACTAAGATAGCTCCGTCTCTCGCATATACTCGTATTTTGCGCGCCTATGCCGGAGTAAGACCGCTTGTCGCTGCCGATAATGACCCGTCGGGGCGAAGCATCAGCCGCGGTATAGTATGTCTCGACCATGCCACACGCGACGGGCTCGAAGGCTTTATTACCATTACCGGAGGCAAGCTTATGACTTACAGGCTTATGGCCGAGTGGGCCACCGATCTTGCCTGCAAGAAGCTCGGAGTGAATGTAAAGTGCCGTACGGCCGATATTCCGCTTCCCGGATCGGAGCTTGACCGAAAGGAGCCGCAGACCGACATGGAACGCAAATCGCATGTTATAGCACTTAGTACCGATCAGAAAGCCGCTGAAGGACGTCACGGTTCGCTAAGTGCCGAAATCGAATACAGGTCTGAGGAGGACGAGGCGCTTGTGTGTGAGTGCGAGCAGGTATCGGTGGGCGAGATAAAGTATGCCATCGACAGTCTGCACTGCGAGAACCTTATCAACCTGCGTCGTCGTACACGCATGGGCATGGGCACCTGTCAGGGCGAACTTTGTGCATGCAGGGCGGCCGGCATTCTTGTGAAGTCCAACAGTTGTGTTGACCGTACGCTTCGCGATCTGTCGGCGTTTATCAACGAGCGGTGGAAGGGCATGTATCCTGTGGCGTGGGGTGAGTCGCTCGTGGAGGCCCAGTTCATGTCGTGGTTGTATGAAAGCGTATGCGGCCTTGACCGTATAGCTAAGCCTGAAGATAAAATTGATGAAAAATAAAAGGAACCCATGAAATACGATACTATTATAATAGGTGGAGGCATAAGCGGCTTGGTAAGCGGTATAAAACTTGCCAAGAGCGGCTCTAAAGTGGCCATTGTGTCGGCCGGTCAGAGTGCTCTGCATTTCAGTTCAGGTTCGATGGCTCTTTTCGGACATGATGCCGGAGGCGATATATTGCATCCGCTGGAAGCTATCGCCGAGTTGCCTGCTACACATCCGTACTCCAAGATAGGGCCCGATGCGGTAAAACGTATGCTGCCGGAGGTGAAGCCTCTTTTTGCCGAGGCGGGTATAACGCTCAACGGTACCGAGGAGAAAAATCATTTCCGTCTCACACCTGTGGGAGCGTTTAAGCCCGCATGGCTGTCGATGCTTGATTATGCTACGGTTGACTCTCCCGACAATATTCCGTGGGGCAAGGTGGCTATCGTCAATCTCAAGGGCTATCTTGATTTCTATCCCGATTTTATAGCCCGGGGGCTGAATGCGTGCGGTCTTGACTGCGTTACCCGTGAGTTCACTCATGTCGAACTCGAGGTATTGCGCAAGAGCTCGACCGAGATGCGCGCCACCAATATAGCGCGTGTTATTACCGGACGCGTTCTTGATGATTTTGCCCGTGACATAAACCGTATCATCGACGATACTCAAGCCGATACAGTGCTCATGCCCGCTGTCGTGGGCCTGTTTGACGAAGAGCCTGTGAAGCGGTTGAGCGGGCTGGTGAAGCGTCCGTTGCGTTATGTGTCGACTATGCCTATGTCGCTCGGCGGCATGAGGGCCCAGATGCGGCTGCGCAACCACTTTCAGAAACTCGGCGGCACATATCTTATCGGCGACAGCGTGAGCTACGGAGTTATGGAGGATAACCGGCTGAAGAGTGTTTACACGGTCAATCTCGACGACATGCCTCTTGAGGCCGACAATTTTATACTCGCTACCGGCAGTTTCTTCAGCCACGGGCTCAAGGCTACTCCCGATACCATTTATGAACCTATATTCGGTCTTGACGTCAATGCTTCGCATTCACGCCCCGACTGGTATGACACGGACATGTATAACGCACAGAACTACATGAAGTTCGGTGTCGTCACCGACGAGGATTTCCACGTATTCAAGGAGCAGAGTCCCATACTCAATTTCCGCGCTATAGGCGCTGTTGTAGGCGCTCACGATGCGCTTAAGGAGGAGTCGGGTGCGGGGGTGTCGATACTGTCGGCGCTTAAGGTCGCAAATGATATTATTAACGGAAAATAATGCGGTGACTATGGATTATCAACAAAATACTACAAGCAACAATAACTTTGAGGAGTGCATAAAGTGCACTATCTGTACGGTGTATTGTCCTGTCACTGCCGTGAACCCCGATTATCCCGGGCCAAAGCAGGCCGGACCCGACGGTGAGCGTTATCGCCTTAAAAAACCGTTTTTCTACGATGAGGCGCTTAAGTATTGTCTTAATTGCAAGCGCTGCGAGGTGGCTTGTCCGTCCAATGTGAAAATAGGCGACATAATTCAGTCGGCGCGTATAAAGTACAGTGCCCACTCTCCGGCTCTGCGCGACCGCTTGCTGGCAAGTACCGATTTCGTAGGCACTATGGCTACGCCGTTTGCCCCTGTCGTGAACGCTACTTTGCGCTTCAAACCCGTGAAGAAGATCATGGATTGCGTGCTTAAGATTGACGACCACCGCACTTTCCCATCTTATGCCGGGCAGGTGTTTACGTCGTGGTATCGTAAAAATGCCGCCGCCCGTCAGAACGATTATCCTCATCAGGTCTCTTATTTCCACGGTTGTTACGTACAGTACAATTTTCCGCAGCTCGGCAAGGATCTTGTTACGGTCATGAATGCCGTGGGCTACGGAGTACAGTTGCTTGAAAAAGAAAAGTGCTGCGGCGTGGCCAAGATTGCCAACCGGCTCATAAAGGAGGCCAAGCGCGATGCCGACATAAATATGGCGTCTATACGCAGATCGGTGGTCGATGAAAACCGTCCCGTCATAGCTACGAGTTCGACATGTACGTTTACCATGCGCGACGAGTATCCCCATCTGCTTGACATTGACAATGCCGATGTCCGTGACGAGATTATGCTCGCCACAAGATTCCTCTATAGGCTTGTTGACGAAGGTAAGGTGAAACTCGCGTTCAAAAGCTCTTATCGCAAGAGAGTGGCTTATCATACCCCCTGTCATATGGAAAAACTCGGATGGACCATATACTCTGTGTCGTTGCTGAAGATGATACCGGGTCTTGATTTTGTTCAGCTTGACTCGCAGTGCTGCGGCATAGCCGGCACATACGGCTTCAAGAAAGAGAATTACAAATATTCTCAGGCCATAGGACAGCCGCTTTTCGATCAGATAAAACGCGAGCATGTCGATGTCGTGGCCACTGATTGCGAGACTTGCAAGTGGCAGATCGAGATGTCGGCCGGTGTGCCGGTAGCCAATCCTGTTTCAATCATAGCCGAAGCGCTTGACATAGAGAAAACAATAGAACTCAACAAGACGATATAACAAATTATTTCCCTAAAACCAATCATTCATCACTATTTCTTGTAATGGCAAAAGACAATATATACGGCTCTTGGAAGCCGGAGGTGATTAAACAGTATAAGACATGGCAGTTTCGTACCATACTGGTGTCGATGATCGGCTATGCCATATATTATTTCGTTAGGAAAAACTTCTCGTTGGCAATGCCGGGGCTTACCGCGCAGTACGGCATATCCAATACCGATTTCGGTATCGTCATCGGCATTGGCTCGCTCGTATACGGACTTTCTCGCTTTGTCAACGGATTTGTCGTTGACCGTTACAGTGCGCGTGCCGTGATGGCTATAGGCCTGTTGCTGTGCGCGTTGTCCAACTTCGCGTTTGGTTTCGGCTACAACATCAGCGCATGGCTGGTGGGTGTCGATCCTACATCGTCTGTGGCTCAGAACACACCTGACCTTATCAACATGCTGGTGCTTGTGATGGCTATAACCATTGTGCTCAATCAGATGTTTCAAGGAGTGGGTTATCCTCCGTGTGCACGTCTGCTGCCCTGCTGGATACATCCGTCCGAGCTGGCGACGAAGATGTCGATATGGAATACCTCTCACTCAATAGGAGCGGCTGCCGCGGTTGTGGCATGCGGCTATATAATGGGGTCTATGGGTGATGACATGAGCTCCAATCCTGAAATAATAAGGACTATCGCCGCCAATCTCAAGGTTGATGCCTCTACTGCCGACGGCATGAACCAGATTCTTCAGTATGCCAAGCACTGGGGTGCTTGGAAGTGGTGTTTCTGGTTGCCGGCATGTCTTGCCGTGCTTGGTGCGGCGTGGCTCTACTTCGGACTCCGCGACGATCCCCGCTCGGTGGGTTTGCCCGAATTGCCCGGTACGAAGACCGGCAAGGGTGAGTCCAAGGGTGCCAAGGCGCCGTCGCATTCAGCTTTTCTCCGTGTTATGGTATGGACCAACCGCTGGATCTGGACGCTGTGTGTGGCAAATGTGTTTGTTTACGTGATGCGCATGGGCATTCTTGACTGGGGACCCAAGTTCCTTACCGAGGCTCGTGGCATGACTATTGAGGATGCCGCTTGGTCTGTGGCAGCTTTTGAGATTTTTGCCATCGTCGGTACTATCTTTGCAGGTTGGGCCACTGACCGCATATTCAAGGGCAAGGCCCACCGCATGTGTTTCTGCTGTATGGTGCTGGCGGCTCTCTTTATGGCTATATTCATTTTCTTCCCGGGGCTTCCGATACTGGTGTCTATACTCGCTCTGGCCATGGCCGGCTTCTTTATATACGGTCCTCAGGCTCTGATCGGTATCGCTTCAGCCAACCATGCCACAAAAGAGGCCTCGGCTACTGCCAACGGACTTGCAGGCATATTCGGTTATGTAGGCTCGTTCCTGTCTGCTATAGGTGTCGGTATCGTTGCCGACCATTATGGATGGAATGTGGTGTTCTATCTTATAATTGGCATAGGCGTTCTTGGAGCCGTAACTTTTGTGACCATGTGGGCCGCGCCGCGTGACGGCTATGCCCGTTCTCAGAAGTTCTATGCGGAGCAGGATACTAAGTCTGACAATTAAAAACGACAGTGATTATGAATACGATAGACAGTTATATTTCTCCTATGTCGTCCACCCGGCTTAAAGAAGTGTGTTCGCGCATAAAGCATGTCGCTCTCGACATGGACGGCACCATATATCTGGGTTCGCGGTTGTTTCCCTTTACGATGGATTTCTTGAAACTTCTGCGTGACAACGGCATAGGATACTCATTCCTTACCAATAATCCTACAAGGAGCATCGATGATTATCTCAAGAAGCTCAAGGGGCTCGGCATAGAGGCATCGCGTGAGGAGATGTACACTACAGCCGTTGCTGCAATCGAGTATCTGAAGATTCATATGCCTGAAGCGAAGCGTCTGTTTGTGCTCGGTACGCCGAGTATGATAAATGAGTTTCAGCAGGCCGGCTTTGAGATGGCTGATGTGGATGCCGATGACCGCCCCGACGCACTCGTGGTGGCGTTTGACACCACTCTCACATATGACCGCCTTTGCCATGCTTCATGGTGGGCGTCGCAGGGCATTCCTTATATCGCCACCAATCCCGACAGGGTATGTCCTACCGACCGTCCTACGGTCTTGGTCGACTGCGGGTCATTGTGCAAGTGCATAGAGCATGCCACCGGACGTACTCCGGATATCGTTATCGGAAAGCCTAATCCCGACATGCTTGCAGGCATACGTCATCGTTACGGGCTTGAAGCCGACGAGATAGCCATGTGCGGCGACCGTATATATACCGATGTGGCCATGGCCCGCAATGCAGGTGCTTTGGGAGTGCTTGTATTATCAGGCGAGACAACCCTTGACACTGCCGTCAACTCCGATCCGCAGCCCCCCATTACGGCTGTCGATATTATGGAGTTCGGTAAGTTGCTGATACAATCGCGCGATTGACTATGAATTTTTGTAAATGTGTGGCGGGGGCGCTCACGGTGTTGTTGACTACGGCATTTGTGGCGCCCCTGTGTGCTCAACATCCGGGGCGTAATTATCGGTTGAAAAAAATCATTCCGGTAGAGGGCCGTCAAGGAGTTGCTGTTGACAGCGGTTATTATTATGTGTCAGATACGAAAGTACTGTACAAATATGATAAGAAGGGCCGCATCGTGGCTCGCAATGACCACCCTTTTATGCATCCCGAGAGGGCTAATCATTTTGGCGATATCGATGTTTATGACGGTGAGATTTATTGCGGTATAGAGCGTTTCGAGTACGGACGCGGCTACAACATCGCCATATCGGTTTATGACGCCTCCACACTGCAGTGGAAGCGCGACTTTCCTTGGGCGCCGGAGTCTGGACAGGTTGAAGTGTCGGGGCTGGCTGTCGATCGTGACAATGGTCTTGTATGGATGTCTGACTGGGTCGACAGCCGTTATGTGTATGCCTATGACCTTGCTACAGGGCGCTATCATAGCAAGATGCAGTGCCGCCCCGCTCCTTATTGGTGTCAGGGCATATTTGTGGCCGACGGTATGATGCTGTTTACCGCCGATGACGGGGAGGCCCAATACGGCATACCCGACAATATATATGTCGCCGATGTGAGCGACGTGCCTTATACGGGGCTGGTCGACGGTGAAGAAGTCGTGAAGGACACTCCGTTCAGTGTTAAACTCGACAAGGACGGTAAGCCGGTCATGCGTTCCGGTAAGATTGCTGCCGGTGCCAAGGCCGGGCGTGTGAGGCTGTTTCGCGAGATGAACGACTTTCTCCGTGCCGGAGAGATCGAAGGCCTGTCGATAGATCCGGTCAATGATGACCTTGTGGTGCTTAATAACCAAGGCACACGCATTGTGCTCGGCATGTCGCAGGGGCCGATTTCCGATGAAGGCTACACCGGCGAAGTCCACGAACTATACATCTACGAAAAAATCGACTGATTCGCATATTGGACTAATTGGATTAATTAGACTGATTCGATCAAAAATCACGGTTGGATATTGACAAGTTGCTTTGTAATCTGTTATCTTTGTAAAATCTGCTCATTATGGAATTACGACGACAACAGTTGACACGCTATGTGGCTCCCCTTCGTGAAGGCGGGTCATTGCCGGCATTGGCCGAGGCCGATGACGGCTTTAAGTATGTGGTGAAATTTCGCGGAGCCGGACACGGCAAAAAAGCGCTTATAGCCGAACTTATAGGCGGTGAGGTGGCGCGGGCACTCGGTTTTCGCGTGCCTGAACTCGTATTTGTTGATCTTGACGCAGACTTCGGTCGTACCGAGGGCGATGAGGAGGTGCAGGATCTGCTCCGTGCCAGCGAGGGGCTGAACCTCGGCCTTCATTTCCTTTCAGGAGCGCTGACCCTTGACCCTTATGTCAATCCTGTAGATGAGGATACGGCATCAAAGATAGTGTGGCTCGATGCTTTTTTGACAAATGTCGACCGTACCGTGCGCAACACCAACATGCTCCTTTGGCGCAATGAACTGTGGCTCATAGACCAAGGAGCATCGCTCATTTTTCACCACTCGTGGGGCGATGCCGCGAAAGCCGCCTTGTCGCCGTTTCCTTACATTAAGGACCATGCTCTCCTTCATAAAGCCGTAAATATTGAAGATGCCGACAAGGCTTTGCGGCAGAAGATCACGCCGCGTACTCTGGAGAAGATCGTAGATCTTATACCCGACGGGTGGCTTGATTGGGAAGGCTCAGAGCAGACGCCCGATGAAATAAGGGGCGTATACAAACTGTTTCTGACCGAACGGCTTAAACATTCCGCAAACTTTGTAAAACAGATTGCCGATGCCCGAAAAGCACTTGTATGAATATGCCGTGATCCGTTACGTGCCGCGTGTCGAGCGTGAGGAGTTTGTCAACGTCGGGCTTGTCATGATGTGCAAGCGGCGTCGCTGGGCCCGTGTGGAGCTGCTTGTTGATCCGGTCAAAATAGGGGTATTTGGTGGTGCATTGACAATCGATGAGATAGAACATCAGTTGTCGGCCTATAAACTGATAGGGGAGGGGCACCCGTCGGGCGGACCTATGGCGGCGCTTCCTGTTGAGGAGCGTTTCCGATGGCTTACTGCGGTTAAAAGTTGCTGCATCGCCACATCGCGCCCGCATCCCGGCCTTACCGACGACCTCGATGCTGCTTTCTGCCGCCTGTTCACCGAGCTGGTTCTCTAATCGCTGTCCCGCGTATTTCCGTCTGCCTACAATCACATTAACCGTTCAACAGCCTGTTTGTTGAGCTTTTAGTCAAATAATAATGAAACCATGATCCGGAAAATTTCTGCAATAGCATTTGTATTGGCCTTGATGACTACAGGGGCGCCTGATGCCCGCGAGGTGATTGACCTGAACCGTGGCTGGCGGTTTTACCGGGGCGATGCCGCCGGGCTGCAGTCGCCCGGTGTCGATGACCGTGGCTGGTCGATTGTGAATGTGCCTCACGACTTCCAGATATCTCAACCGTGGGTGGAGCCGTCGCCCGACGAGATGCCCGACCTCGACAATCCGGTGGCCAACGTTAAAAGCCGTCTTAGCGCGCGTGGTTTCAAGGAGATGGGTACCGGATGGTACCGCAAGCGTTTTATTCCGCTGGAAGACTGGCGCGGACGCCGTGTATTGCTCGATTTTGAAGGTATTATGCTTACAGGCGACATTTATCTTAACGGCCAACTTGTGGGCGTTACCGATTACGGATATCTCGGCACGGAGATTGACATAACCGACCGGTTGAAATGGGGCGAGTCTAACATCATTGCAGTCAGAGCCGATACGGGCCGGCCCGAAAACTCGCGCTGGTATACTGGGGGTGGTCTGTATCGTGACGTGAAGCTGGTTGTGACCGATGCCACACGGTATTTTACGCGTCATCCGCTGTATATAACCACTCCGGTGGTGAGCGATACTCTCGCCACGGTTAAGATCGAGGGGGAAATAGCATGTTTTTCAGCCGACAAGGCTATGGACGTAAGGCTTGATGTAATAAATCCGCGTGGCGACACGATATATGGCCGCGTAGTAAGGCTTGCAGTCGACCGACGCCGGCAAATCAGGGAATACCTCATAGATAGCATTGAGGTTAAGGTGCCGGAGTTGTGGAGTTGTGAAAGTCCGGCTCTGTACAAAGCCGTAGCTTCGGTATATGACGGTGACGGCTCCGTTGCCGACAGAGCGGAGGCTACTTTCGGTATACGCAGCATAGAGTATTCCCCCGAATTCGGCTTCAGACTCAATGGCCGTAAAGTGCTGTTGAAAGGTATCGCCAATCACCATACTCTAGGCGCACTCGGTGCGGCTGCCTACGAGCGCGCTATCGAGAAGCGCATAGAGTTGTTGAAAGAGTTTGGTTTCAATCATGTGCGTACGTCCCATAATCCTTACAGCACGTCGTTTCTCGATCTGTGTGACCGCTATGGCATCCTTGTCGTCGATGAGCTTTATGACAAGTGGCTTACGCAGTATGCCGGCGGTCGTAAAGAGTGGGTGGAACAGTGGCCTCGCGATCTTCCGGAGTTCATAAAGCGTGATCGCAATCATCCGTCGGTCATAATGTGGAGTCTCGGCAACGAGTTGCAGACACTTTGGGAGATACCGTATGCCGATTGGGGCGTAACGCCTTACAGGATGCAGCGCGAACTGCTGCGGCGTTATGACGCCACAAGGCCCGTTACGGTGGCCATGCATCCCCGTGGACGCAATCAGGCTACCGACTCCCTGCCGGCTCCGCTCGCTATGGAGACCGACATAGCCGCCTATAATTACCGGTACATGTACTTCCCCGGCGACAGCCGGCGCTTTCCGTGGATGATATTTTACCAAAGCGAGGCCAACACTTCCAACATGGGACCCAATTATTTCGATATGGATCTCGACCGTGTCATCGGATTGGCTTACTGGGGCATGATCGATTATCTCGGCGAGTCACATGGATGGCCTGCAAAAGGATGGAACGAGGGTGTGTTTGACATATCGTTGGAGCCGAAGCCCAACGCTTACTTCCTGCGCAGTTTTTTCAAGCCTGACGAGCCATTGGTGCATATCGGCATAGTGGACCGGTATTACGGTACCGAATGGAACGGTATCAAGGTCGGCTCAACCCGTATGTCGGAGCACTGGAACCTGCCGTCAGGAAGCGTCGTGTCGCTATATACCTACACCAATGCCGACGAAGTCGAGCTGAAGGTCAATGGCCGGAGCATGGGACGCCGTCTCAATGACCGGAAGGACTCAAAAACGCGTAACCGCATCCTGTGGGACAGCATACCTTATAAGCCGGGATACATTGAGGCTGTCGCATATGATAAAGGAAAGAGGAAGCCTGTGGCCCGTCATCGTATCGAAACCGCCGGACGGCCACAAAAGCTTGTGATGGATTTCGATAACCGGCATTGGAAAGCCGACGGCTGTGACCTGCAGCACATAAAGGTTATGGCTGTCGATGACAGAGGACGCCGTGTCCGCAGTGCCGACGCGCAGGTGACGTTTATTGTCGACGGCCCTGCCGAGATTGCAGGGGTCATAAACGGCGACATAGCAAGCGATGAACTCTCCGTAGGCGATAAGAGGCGCCTTTACAATGGCACGGCTGTTGTGATTCTGCGTTCGACCGGCCTGCCCGGCAAAGTCACGGTGACTGCTGAAGCCGACGGTCTTGACCCTGCGACTGTAGCGGTAGCTACGATTGAGAGCAGCGATATGACAATATCGTTATAGTGATTTGTTCACACGTAATGTTCGTGGCCATATCATTTCATCTCGTTGATGATGTGACGTATGGCCGACAGCGGATGATGAAATATCATTCGTGGACCCACGTATCGCATTACGGCTCTTATCTTGTCCCTGTTGGCGGGCGAATAGCAGTGAATCTCGCATTTGCGGCAATTAGACTTGTCGTTGCCTTTCGGACAACGGTCAAGACGGTTGTTTGCATAGGCGAGCAACTCCGCGCAATCGTTGCATAACTGTCCGCCGGCGCAATTGTGATGCTTCCGGCAATAAATGGCTATCATCTGGCCTATGACAGTTTTTTCTCGTTCGATGCGCGTCATTTGCCGGTACACTGTGTCAGGAGATGAATACTTTGGCTTTTTTGCGCTTGGGACGGCCTTTCTTGTCACGTTCGGGTTCGCCTACCGATGGCACGAATTTGTCTTCGGCCGGAGCCGCCGGCTGTACTCCCGGCTGTGTGCCCGGAACGGACGGCTCTATCTTGACCGGATTCGACGGGTCGTAGTCGAAGCGCTTGGCGTCGCCGTTGAGGTCGCTCATGTCCACTACAAAAGGTATGTAGTCGCTCTCTGCCAGAAATTCGCCGTCTTTTCCCGGATTGGCAAATACCGATACTTTGACGAATATGCGGTACTTACGTGAATTTTTCAAGTGCAGCTCCTCGGTGGGTATGAAGATGGTGCAGTCCTCCACGTCCATATTGTCTTTCTTTGGTTTGAAGTAAGAGTATGAGGCGATATAGTTCAGCGACGGTGACAGGCGGTAGCGTCCGTTTATGTCGTGGAGCGCTCTTTTGCCGGGCACGGCATAAAATATGGCCTGACACTGCACACCTTTGTCTTTGACTCCTTTCAGGTCGAAGTCGGCATGTATCATCACTCCTTTTTCTCCGTCATGCGGGGCGTTGGTCTCAATCCATATCCTTTTGAATTCAGCCGATGAGGCGCCGGCTGTGAACACGCAGAGCAGGGCCATGGCTATGGCCGTTATATAATGTTTCATATCCGTTTTTGAGGTTTTTATTGTATACACTTGCAAAATTACTAAAAAACGCCCGAAGCCCAATAGCTTTTAACTATTATGTTGCGGGCGTCGCAGTATTGACTGAGCAGCCGTAGTGCGAGTTCGATGGTGTCGTCGGCAAGCATCTCCTCGCCGTATATGTTTATGCACATGAGCAGCCTGCGGGTGTCGAGGTCGATTTTGGTGCGCTCGTTGTCGCTTGTGGGGGTGCCTATGCCGCCTATGGCGTCGCGGTACACCGGCATATGCGCTATGTTGAGTATGCCGCGTCCTATGGCTTCGAACGGTTCACCCTCGCGGCCTGCGCCGAGCGACAGTGTGTCACCTTCTATTTTATCGGCGTCGAAGCCGCCTATGGAGTAGCCCGAGGCTATCGACACGACATTGATCAGGTCCACAAGATTATTGATAAAGTACAGCCCCATGTCTTTGACTATGCGGCGGCAGAGAGCCTCGCTCGACGGGCGATAGCGGTTGGGCTCCTTGCCGAGAGCTTTGTAGGCTTTGCGTGTGGCGGCTATGCCGGGTCTTTTGTTGATTTCGTCAAGGCGGTAAGTTGCCTTTATGTTTTCACCAAGACGTAGCAATTCGTCGCGTAATTCGGGCGATGTCGCCGCATTGGTGACATCGGCCTCGATAGTCACCACTTTGAGTTCGGGAGCTGCCTCCCTGACTATATCCTCAATCGTTATGTTCATTGATAATGTTCAAGTTCAATATGCAAATGTACAAAAAAACAGTATAATATATATTGCAGAATCAACATGAGTGTCCTTTTTTTCAACATAGTTGTTGTCGTTAAACGTTGCTATTACATAAATTTGCATATCACAATCATTTTAAATTTTTAACCTAAAAATTCGTACATGAAAAAATTGTATCAACTTCTGTTTTCGTTGAGCATTGCGTTGTCATCATATGCTCAACAAAGTTTAAAAGGTGAGGTCGTGGATGCTGGGTCGGGTGAGCCGCTGCCCGGAGTAACAGTAATGGTAGATGGAATGTCAATCGGTACCTCAACCGATATTAATGGCCTGTTTTCGTTGACATTACCCCCCCCGTTAGCGGTAAGTCTCTTAAAATAAGCTATATAGGCTATGTTTCTCAGCGCATAACCTTAAAATCCGCTGATCCGCTTGTCATCAAACTGGTTGAAGACAGCAAAAATCTTGAAGAAGTCGTTGTAATCGGCTATGGTACACAGCGTAAATCTGATGTTACAAGTTCTGTTGCAAGTGTCAAAGCGGAAAATTTTGTTAAAGGAGCTGTAAAAGATATAGGACAGCTCATTCAAGGCAAAGTTGCCGGCCTTTCTATTACCAATCCTTCAGGGGATCCGACAGGCAATACGCAGATACGTTTGCGTGGCACCAGTACGATAGGAGGTGCCAATACAGCACCTCTTATACTTATTGATGGAGTACCGGGTGACTTTAATACGGTGGCACCTGAAGATGTGGAGAGTATTGATGTGCTGAAAGACGGTTCTGCCGCCGCTATTTATGGTACGCGCGGCACCAACGGAGTTATACTTATAACTACCAAACAGGCCCGGGGAGCAGAGATGCTCAAGGTTGACTATAGCGGATATATAAGCACATCCAAGATTTCAAGAAAGCATGAAATGCTCAGCGCCGCTGAGTTTGCTCAGCTTTACCCTGACTATGACTATGGCTACGATACCGATTGGGTTGATGAGATAACCCGTACTCCTGTAAGCCATGTGCATAATGTCTCACTCACCGGAGGCACAAGCCGCTCCAATTACGTGGCCAATCTTAATTATGCCTCCCGTCAGGGTATAATGAAGCGTTCTAATTTCGAGAACCTTCGTGCCCGTATAGAGGTTACGCAGAGGTTGTTTGATGACAAGGTACGTCTGCGTCTCGGTCTGCTTGGACGCTCTGACTGGCGCGAGTCGACAGTTAACGGCGGAAGTTTCCGCGGAGTCGCATACAGTCAGGCCACTCGCCGTAATCCTACCGAGCCGGTACGCAACGAAGATGGCACGTGGTATGAGAATCTGAGCAAGTTTGAGTACGAAAATCCGGTAGCTTTGCTGACCGAGTGTGATGGCGATGTTAAAAATACTCATTTTCAGTGGATTGCCGGTGTTACATACAATCCTGTGCGAGATGTGACATTGCAAGCTAACTATTCATACAGTCGTTTCACTTCCAACAGAGGGTATAGTGAGACTCTTAATCATATCTCAGCCCGTCGTGACGGTTATAACGGCTGGTCCTCTGTGGGTTCGTCGATATCAATTGAAAAACTGCTTGAAGTCACTGCTCAGTATGACGGTTCGTTTGGTGCCAATAAATTTACCGTACTTGGCGGTTATAGCTATAATGAAAATGATTATGAAGGTATCTGGATAGACAATTGGGGTTTTCAGGATGATAATTTCGGCGGATGGCATAATATCGGCATAGGCTCCGCACTCAAAAACGGTAAAGCTAATGTCGGGTCAAATAAGTCGATAACCAATCTTATTGGTTTCTTTGGACGAGCGACCTATTCTTATGACAACCGTTATCTTCTTATGGCTGCGCTTCGTTATGAAGGCGCAAGTCAGTTATGGGGTACAGACAATGCTTGGGGATTGTTTCCTTCTGTATCGGTCGGCTGGCGCATCACTCAAGAAAAGTTCATGCAGGCTCAAAAGCTATTTGACGATCTCAAACTTCGTGTAGGTTATGGAGTTACCGGTTCACAACCACGCGCATCGTTTCTTGGTGTGGCGATGCTTCGTTATGGTTCGTACGCTTATTTTGACGGACAATGGATACAGACCATCGTACCTGCGTCCAATCCTAACCCTGACTTGAAGTGGGAGGAAAAGAAAGAGTTTAATGCGGGGATTGATTTTGTGTCGTGGAACAATCGCGTCAGTGGTTCTGTCGACTTCTATAACCGTCGCATAGACGGCCTGATATATGACTATTCTGTGCCCACGCCCCCTAATTTGTATAATGTCACTACCGCTAACGGAGGTACAATGGAAAATCGTGGCCTTGAAGTCCTTGTAAATGTTATACCAATTCAGCTTCACGACTTTGAGTGGACCACTACGGCAAGTTTCTCCGTTAATTCCAATAAATTGAAGAGTCTGTCGGGTAGCATATTTAAAACTGAGTATGATTTCTTTGACACCGGTACGGTTGAATATTCAGGACAGGTCGCTTCGTCTCATCGTGTACAGGTAGGAGAGAGTATAGGCAACTTCTATGGTTTCAAAGTCGTAGATGTGGACGACGAGGGACGATGGATTTACGAAGACCGCAACGGTGACCTTGTAAACTACAAAGATTTCACTCATGCTCCCGAAGACAAGCATGTGATAGGCAATGGTTTGCCGCGATGGTATGCCGGATGGAACAATACATTACGCTACCGTCGCTGGGACCTCAATGTGACGATGCGTGGCGCATTTGATTTTCAAGTCATCAACGGCGCGCGTCTTAATTATGAAAATACTAAGAACAGCCGTTTCGAAAACCGCCTGAAGTCGGTATTCGATCCCGTATTCGGCAAGCACACTCTGAGCAAGGAAGTAGAACCTGAGTTTAACAGTTATTATGTTGAGGATGGCGACTATTGGAAGATCGACAATATAACGCTCGGATATTCTTTCGGTGAGATAGGTAAATACGTCAAGTCGTTGCGTATATATGCATCCGTATTGAATGCATTTACATTTACAAAATACAAAGGTATAGATCCTGAAGTGTCCACAGATGGTCTGACTCCCGGCTATGATACTCGTGACCGTTATCCACAGGTACGCTCTTATACAATAGGAGTCAATGTAAGTTTCTAACTTGATAAATTAAAATGAAGATGAAAATACATAATATACTTAATTATATCATTGGCATGATTGTGATGCTGGCATCGGTATCATGCACTGACTTGAAAGATGACAGTTTTGGTTCGGTAGTGTCATCGCAATATATACCCAAGACCGAGGCCGATATAAGTTATCTGGTAAATGCCGCATACATCCCGTGGAGAGAGACGATGTTGCTGTGGCAGGGAGTGCTCAGGTCGCAGGAATTATCGGCTGACCAAGACGTGATACCTGCCCGATTAGGTATCGGATGGGTTGACGGCTATATTTACAAACGTTGGCATCAGCACACATGGACTACTGAGGATGAAGGTGTGCTCGTTGGCTGGGAAAGGACTTTCAATGGCGTTACGGCATGTAACAGGGTGCTTTCGCAGATCGAGGACAATGTTATAGATATTCAAGGTGACGCACGTCAACGCCTGATAGCCGAACTTAAAGTACTTCGTGCATCGTACTATTATGTGCTTATTGACCTTTACGGTAATGTGCCTGTTATAACCGATTTCAAAAATGTCGATTTACCTGAGCAGTCTACGCGTAAGCAGGTGTTTGACTTTATTGTCAGTGAGGTAAATGACAATCTGCCGTTACTCTCGGAAGAGGCTCGCGGTTATTATTATGCCCGTTTCAACAAATGGGCCGCCCATACTCTTCTCGCCAAGATGTATCTTAATGCGGAAGTCTGGACAGGACAGGCGATGTGGAATGAGTGCGTGACTCATTGCAATGCCGTTATAGCACATGCTGAGGCCAGCGGCGATTATGGACTTGAGGCAGATGTAAACGCTCCTTTTATCACTGCCAATGAAAATTCAAAAGAGATTATTTTCGCACTGCCTTTTGATGAGATATATGTGACAGACTGGAATGCCTTTGATTTTCACCTTTATACACTTGCCCCGGAAAATCAGGCAACTTATGGTTTTACCGACCGTCCGTGGGGTGGCGTATGCGCTATACCGCAGTTTATAAAATCATTTGATCCTGATGACAAACGACTTGCAGAGTGGTATATTCAGGGTCAGCAATATGATGCATCGGGAAATGTCTTGCTGCGAAGTTCTGATGGCAAACCTCTTGTTTATGAAGTGGAAGTCCCGTCAATTGATGCGTTTGATGTTGATGACGGTTTCCGGTGGGGAAAGTTTGAGTATGCCCATGGTATAACGAATCGTCTGAGCAATGACTTTCCGCTGTTCCGTTATGCCGATATTCTTATGATGAAGGCGGAGGCTCTTATGCGTGACGGTAAACCCGGCGCGGGAGAACTTGTCACGATGGTCCGCTCGCGAGCATTTCCGGAAAAGCCGGAAAAGGCAATTGTGACAGACGAGCAGCTCCGGGGCGGCAGTGTGTATGAATATGGACGCTGCGATGAGTATACAATCACTAATGAAGGTGGAGCCGACATTGTTTATGGACGATTTCTTGATGAACTTGGATGGGAATTCTGTCAGGAAGGACGTCGTCGTCAGGATATGATACGTTTCAACGCATTTACAACAAAGTCATGGTTCTCTCACGACAGGAGTGACGCTGACAAGAATTTATATCCGATACCAAATAAGGTGCTGCTGACTAACAGTAAGCTACATCAAAATCAGGGATATTAATGTTTAAGGGATTAATTTAGGTTTAAAAGGGCGGTATTGACAGTCCTGAAATGTAAGCATGAAGTGGCATCTATATCACATAGATGCCACTTCCGTTTTAGGTAGCTATGGCTTATGCGTGGTTCATTGACAATTCTGATGACGAAGAATTGTCAATGACTCCTGAACAGTAATAAGATAAATGTGTTATATGTTAAAATGAAAGTTTTGACTATGACGCAATATCGATTGAAAAGAGCTTATGAACCGTCATCTGACGGTGACGGTTTTCGGGTGTATATAGATCGTTTATGGCCAAGAGGTCTTTCGCACGAGACATTTCATTACGACTTATGGGACAAGGATATCGCTCCTTCTTCTGAACTTCGTGAGTGGTTTCATGCCGACCCCGAAAAACGTTGGACTGAATTTGAACGGCGTTACACCGCTGAATTGAATGATAATTCTTCGTTTAACGCTCTTCGTCATCTGTTGGCGCAGAAACCGGTGGTGACGCTTGTTTATTCGTCACACGACGAGCTGCACAACAATGCCATAGTAGTATATGATTTATTAACTAAATAAAATTACTGATTATGAAGAAGTATGTATGTGACGTATGTGACTGGGTATATGATCCGGCAACAGGTGACCCCGAGGGAGGCATAGCTCCCGGAACCGCTTTTGAAGATATACCCGACGATTGGGTATGCCCCGTATGCGGTGTCGGAAAGGATCAATTCAGTCCTGTTGACGAATGACGGTCTGATTCTCATCCCGTTCTTAAATACAGACCTCTGCCGATAGTCATATTTCGGCAGAGGTCTTGGTTTATGTCTTACTGTCTTGAAAAAAATTCGTAACTTAGCGCTCCATATAAAATACAGACAATGAAGATAGCCATAATTGTGGCAATGACCAAGGAACTTAATCTGTTGTTGCCTCTTATAAATTCGTGTAAGGAAGTGTCATCGGCCAACGGCTTTTCATATTATGAAGGACTCATGGCCGGCAAGGAGGTGGCCGTGATGCAGTGTGGCATCGGCAAGGTAAATGCCGCGGTGGGCGCGTTTGCGCTGATTGAGGCCTTTCATCCTGATATTGTCATAAACTCCGGAGTAGCAGGCGGTACCGGTTCTGAAGCCAAGATACTTGATGTGGTTGTAGGCGATCGGGTGGCTTATCATGACGTATGGTGCGGACCCTGTGCCGAGCGCGGCCGCATACAGGGTATGCCCATGTACTTCGAGGCTCCGGCCGAGGTGCTTGCGAAGATTGATGAATCGGGCCATGTCAAGAAAGGACTTATTGCCTCTGGTGACCAGTTTGTAGACAATGCCGGCGAACTGGCTCGCATTAAAACACTTTATCACGATGTGCTTGCCGTGGACATGGAGTCGGCTGCCATAGCGCAGGTTTGCCACATAAAGGGCGTGCCGTTTACAAGCATACGCGTTGTCAGCGACACTCCGGGTGAGGCCGACAATACGTCGCAGTACCAGCACTTCTGGGATGATGCTCCGCTTCAGACATTCCATGTGCTCACTCAGCTTATCGAGGCGCTTTAGCCTGAATTTGAATATGACAATAAGGATTTATGGAAAAAATAGCGAGTTTTACCGTCAATCATATCACGCTGTTGCGTGGCGTATATGTATCACGCAAGGATGTCACACCTTCGGGCGATGTCATAACGACTTTTGACGTGCGCATGACTGAGCCCAACCGTCAGCCGCCATTGAGCGGACGCGCACTGCATGCCATAGAGCATCTTGCCGCCACTTATCTGCGCAATCATCCAGTGTGGCGCGACAAAGTGATATACTGGGGGCCGATGGGCTGTCTTACAGGCAACTACCTGCTGTTGAGCGGTGACTATGAGAGCGGCGATGTTGTGCCGCTGCTATGTGAGACTTTCCGGTTTATCGCTGATTTTGAGGGCGAAATACCCGGAGCCACTCCGCGCGACTGCGGCAACTATTCTTACATGGACCTTGACGGGGCCTGCGATGCCGCACGACGCTATCTGCATGAGGTGCTTGAATGTATAACGCCGCAGCAACTGGTGTATCCGCAATGAAAGACCTGAAGGCGATAAAGGGCACATTCTATATACATAACCTTATTAGCGAGGGCGAGCATGAACATCAGGACTTCAAGTTTGCCATAACGGATGCGGCGAAAATTGCTCGCTCTATATCGGCTTTTGCCAACAATGACGGCGGCCGTCTTCTTGTGGGAGTTAAGGATAACGGGCGTATAGCCGGTATACGCAACGAGGAGGATATATTTGTCGTCGAACAGGCCGCGCAGATGTATTGCCGGCCGCCGCAGGATGTGAAAGTATCGGCTTTTACCGTCGACGGAGGGGCCGTGGTGCTGCGTGTGGATATTGCGAAGGCTTCGAAGCGTCCGGTGTATTCTCGCGAACCCGACGGTACTATGCGTGCCTATTACCGTGTTAAGGATGAAAATATTGCGGCCCATCCCGTAATGGTCAAGGCATGGAGGCGTATGGCTGCCGATGAGGGGCTTGTGCTGTCGCTCTCCGAGGCGGAGGCGGCGCTGCTTAATTATCTTGACGAATGGTCGATGACGACAGTCGAGGACTACATGCGCGGCGCCCATATAAGCCGGGCCGCGGCCGAAGAGATAATAGTCAGGCTCTGTGCCGCCGGGGTTCTGGAGTTCATATATACGGGTTCCGAGTTCAGGATTATGCGCTCCGATAATCAATAATGATTACGCAGGTTGCAGCCGGGGACCTCAAAATACTTGTTTTTCGGTATGGTAAGGTTTGGCCCGTTGAAGTAATTTTGCATCCAGATAATTATACGAATTAAATATAAAACCGGCTTGACCGGAGTAATCTATTTTATTCTTAAAGCTATTGTTTTATACAGTACGCGGCGCCCTCCGTGAGGATAGCGCCGCGTATCCGTTTTGTCTACAGCGCTATCTTTCCAATACTATGGCTTGGACTTTGTCGTGCTTCAGGCCCGGCATCTGTGCTCCGACAGGCGCTCCTATATAAGTCGGGTCGCATACAATAAACTTCTCTTCACCGATTATCATGGCATCGCCGCCTACACTCTCGTTGAACTTTACCGCTGTGGCAAGGTGACCGGGGTAGTATACAAGGGCTACATCAAGATCAAGGAGGTCTCTTACAAGCCGTGAAAAGAGTATGGCTCTGTCTTCACAGTCGCAATATGGATAATACAGGCTTTCCTCTGCAAAGAAAGCTCTGTCCTGCCCCCACACCTTGTCGTCATATTCGTATACGAAACCGGTCTGTACCCAGTCCAGCAGTTTATTGGCCGATGTAGCTTCATCGCAATCTCTGATAGCTTCTTTGAGCGAAGGATAAAGGATTTCTTTTGTTGAAGACGCCAATGGCGTGTTGGCATACATGGCCCATCGTGTCATGGGGTTGCCGTCAATGGCCGATGCAGGATACCGGTTGAAGAAGTCGATCAGTTTTTGAGGGATTTGGGATTCGGCAATCACGGACGGATATTTTCCCGACTTGATCTTGCGCTTCGAGGTCAATTGCTCGCCCAGCAGCTGCTCCTTGCCTATATATAGCGACATAGGTGTTTCTCCCTTGAAAGTGGCATTGCAGATGTTTATTGAGGATGACGTGCTGTTCAGAGGATAGAAATATATGCCGTCGACCACAAAATACGGTTTGCCATATATCTGATGGCGGCTGCTGTACAGCAGGTATAGTTTCGTGGCATCTTTTGCCAGACGCATCTGATAACCCGACCGGCAGTAAATAAAGGCGGTAAGCAATGTCGCACCGTTTGTGTCGGAGCAAAAATCATGACATAATTTGTCAAGAAACGACAGATAAGCCCAGTCACACAGGTTATGGCGTATTCTTATCTCAAGACAATCGCGTATGGCATTATTCATGGTTTCTCCTGATAAGCGTTTCCATCCGTCGGATATAGCGTCAGATGAATTGGCGTTTACTTTAAGGCGTGCGTTTTCCGGAAGCCTTACGCTGCATTCTATACCGTAGAAATCAGTGGTGAAATAAGGTGTGTCGTGCAACGGTGTTTCCCTGACGGGTTCCACGGGTTTTGGCTGCGGGTTGTCATCAAGAGGATTTACTATAATCGGAGCGATGGAGACCGGCTTCACGCTGTCATTGTTTTTGTATGGCTGCGGAGGCACCGGTGTGTCGTCATTCGGCATTTGCATGGGTGCTTTGCCTTCATACCGGTCCCAAGCGTATTTCAGGAATTCGATATATTTCCGGTTGCTTTCGTCTTTAAACGACTGATGTCGGTTTCTGGCCTCATTTCGGAAATCGTTATATTTATCGGCAAAACTTTGTGCCGATACATTGGCTTGTAAAGCTATCACTGAAAGGACAGCGGAAATACGCAGACACGAGTGCTTCATCGGTGTGATATATTGGTATATATATTGCCAAAAAGAGCGACCTCGCCGATAGAGTCAAAATCCGATGACAGTGTTATGGTGGTGAGGCTGTATACTGATTGGTTGCGGTTGAACAGATACCCTGAATATGATATGTTTAAAGTGTCACCGCTGGCCGAGTCATATAGACGCAGGTCTTTCCTGAATTGTTTGTAAGGAGTGCCGTTATGCACTCCGGAGCGCATTTTAAGGCATGAAGACCCGACGAAATTGTTCTGTTGGTCAATAGCCATGGATTTGATAAAATAATCCACGTCTGACGAGGTCAGGGTTTGTATTCCTGCCGAGCGATTCTTGAAGTAGGGATGTAGAAGCATGGCGCATGCTCCGGTCGAGCCATTGACTGCGCAGAACTCTACGTTAGGAGGCAGACTGTCCGGCTCGGCCACTATCCAGTCGCTCAGGCTGTCGACGGAAATCTTTAGCGAAGCCGCCGGTATATGGTATGTCGATGTCTCTTCATCCCAGAGGTTTCTGTCGATATGCTGCGTATCGGAGCAGGAGCATATCGAAAAAATAGAACAGAGGCATACTATAAGGCGAGAACAGGACCGGATCATTTGTTCAGCTTTAACGATTTCCAGTTGTCCGATACTCCGGCGGCTACCGATACGGTAGGAGTCTGAGGCATATTGTTTATCTGGCGCGAGGCTATGGAGACCTTTTCCTTTAGGTGTTCGGCAAGTTCGCCTAAAGAAGCCTTACCCTTGCTTGACTGAAGTTTGTCCAGCAGATAATAGGTAAAGAGCCCGTGGTTCTCCTGTTTATAGGAGAAGGCTGTCTCGTTACCGGAAGTGGCGCTGAAAACAACGGTCTTGCCTTGTGGCTCGGCCTCCTTTGGCTTGATTTTAACTCCACGTGCGGCTACAATCATGCTGCCGTCGCGCTGCTCCCCGCTGAAGCATGCATCGAGGAAAACCACACACTGCTTCAGGTCAGAGGCGTTGAGCTTGTCATAGAGCCCTTTAAGCGAAAGGCATATGTCTGTGTCCGTGCCATCGGCATCCACCGGCATAAGAAATGCGTCTTTGGTCTTGTTGTCGGGAATACCGTGACCGGCATAGTATACTATAAGTTTGGCCTCGTCGTTAAACAACCCGGCTAAGTCGAGAGCGTCGTTGATGTTCTTTCTCATTTTGCCGAATGAGAGATTTTCGCCATACTTTATATTCCGGCTCGGTATGCCGAGGGTCTTTATGCAGTATTCTTTAAATGCAAGACCGTCGTTTGTGGCGTTATCGACATTTTCCGCCATTTCATATTCTTCATTGCAAATTATTACAGCTACGGTCTTGTCATTTATTGCTCCGGTCACGGGGGCTACGTTTATTTTCCGGCTCAAGTCGAGACCTTTTACCGGTCCGTCGAGAATTGTCTGGCCCATGACAGGTGCATTATGCGGTGCGTTTGCAGAATTCGCGGCGAGATTATTGTAGTTCCAGTTGGTGGCTGTTTCGTTGACCTTTACCAGATATACATGACCTGTCGTGTCATAAGGTTTTTTGGGTACATCTATGTCGAAATAAAGATAATGTTCCGACTGGAATTTGAGTTTTAGCGGCAATTCGCTTTTGGGCACTTCCAGTATGTACGGCATCTGTGAAATGACTTCGGTGCGTCCTGATTGTCCTACTGTCATCAGTATGTTTTCAAAGGCTGTGCCTGTCAGTTTGATTTTGACTGTTTTTGCCGCCTGTGCGTCTATTTGCGTTAGACAGATGGCAAGAACAGTCAGTATCAGTCCGGTTATAGTACAATGTTTCATTTTGAGTATAGATAAATACGGTAGATGTCATTAAGTTTTTTTCTGTCTTTGCGCCATGCTCCTTCGGAATATGCGGCATGTCTATGTATGCCATCCTGTGTGAAGTCGAATATCGGAGGGTCGGGATTGTCGAGTATCGTGGCCAGTACGGATATCGGAAATCTGGATGTGATACGTATTTCGTATTTGTTCTTTTTTATATCTATAAATAAAGGTTTGAAAGCATCACATCTGAATACATTATTTCCCGAACGTATTGCAAGGTTTTCAGGTTTTGCCATCAGTCCGGAGCGGAATGTGAAATTAACGGTAGCAGAGTCGGTCCAGCTCAGCAAAGTCATGTCATATTCAAAGTTTTTTATCCCTTCGGTTTTGGACAGTTTTTGCGGATTGATGAAATATAAAGTGCCGTCTTGAGTCATGCGGCTGATATAGCGGCCGTCGGCCGACTGTGCTTGCATATTGAGGCATACCATTACGGAAACCAGCAGCGGTAGTAACTTAATCAGCATATGGGCTATGGAAAGGAAAAAGATTCAGATAAAGACATGGCCATTTTTGTAATCAGGCCATATCTTTATCTGTATGATTATTTGTAATTATTCGCCATAAACTCTAACACCGTAGATGGTGACGATGCCGAGGTAGTTTTTTTGGAACGCGTCGACGTGCGATATGCGTGTGATGCCGCCATTCTTGGCCGCTTTGTTTATGCCGCAGTCGGCTGAACCGCCGAATATGGACAGAACGGTGGTGGTTTTGGCGATACCGCATTTGTTGCCTACGGGGTTTGATGTGGCGGCGACGGGTGTTGTTGTGGCGCAGCTTGCCGCACCAAGTGCAAGAATGCAGGCAAACGCAAATTTCATCATTTTTTTCATGACTGATAATGATTGATTAAATGGAGGCTCAGGATTGTTTGAAGTAATGTCCGACATATTGCAATGAGCCTTTTACTTGCACATATGCCGGTTGTTTTTGACAGGATAAGGCTTGTTACGTCAATGACGGCATATGACAATGGATTTTTCTGTAACAGATAGGTCGACATCGCGTTTTTTCAGGTTTACAAGCCATTTCTTGAAATCGTCATAACCTAAATTTCTCGGAACATCGGCAGATGTGGCGCTGTCGGCGGCTTTATAGAATTTATTCGGTGAAAACAATACGACGATTTTATTCCGCTCACGCTCCACCGAAGTATCCAAAGTCAACTGGTCGACCACCATTTTTTCGATGTCGGCCGAATAGTCGGGATGAAAAAACAGGTATTTCTTATTGCCTTTTACCTGAAACAGTCCGTTTTCCTGTTGTGAGTACGGCAGCAGACAGAAAGCCTGTCTGTTTGCGTCAATAAGATATATGCTCAGATAACCCGGCGCTGACGCGTTGAATGACATAAACATATCGTCGCCTGACAAGAAATTATCACTTTCATGACTGTCTTCTATGCCGTTGCGGAGTATCTTTACGTCGAAAGGAATGCGGAAATCCTTCAATTCACGTATGCGTCCTTTGGCTTTTACCCGGACAGCCAGTGCATCTCCGTCGGTAATATACTCGTAGACGGGCTCGCCTATGGTTTCAACCCATTCTCCTTTAAGGTCGCTGCCGCCTATCGACAGGAATTCCGAAGTGGTTTCCTCGTTGCTTGTATCGATTGTCACGGATGTCGTTTGAGTGACTGTTGTGCCAAACTCATCGGCGATGGCTTGAATTTGGGCACGCTGGAAAGCAATTTCGCGGGCCTCTGTCGGAGACACGTTCTCGGGTATGTGGTAGATGTATTCTACTGACACGGTGGCTGTACGTCCGGCAATGGCCGGTAGAAATGACAACGCCATGAATAATGAGTAAATGACGACGCGTTTCATACTCCTGAATTACCAGCCTAACAGTTCGTCCAGTTTGTTGTGGAGCGAGTCGCCACGTTCTTCAAGATCCTTTTTGACAGCCTTTTTGGCTGCTGCTTTTGCCATAGCCTGACTGTAGGCTATACGTATGAGGACCTCCCGGTTATTGCCGTTTACTACACGATAGGTCTCCGTTACCGGAACAACCCTGCCTATGCTCTGCGATATCAGATTCTTACTTGCCATTACGCTGCGGGTAACTGATGAGGCCTCGCTCTGGTCCATCTGCTCATTGGCTACCGTGTTCTCGATCAGTCCGGTTATCTCGGTTTGTATCTGGCCTGCGAGATTCTGCTTGGCGAGCTCGAGAGCCTGCATTTTTGCAGCATCGTAGTTTCCTCCTACACTCATGGCCTCGGCCATTATGAACTGCGGAAAACCGTCGGGATCATATTGATACTGCATCATATACGATTTGTCTAACTGTTTTTCCAGAGGTAGCGCTCCGGGAGCGGTTTTCCAGCCTTCTTTCGAGAGGCGTTTGGCCTCTTTGCGTGCTGCCTTGCTTGCCTTTTCGTTAAGCTCTTTCTTTGATGCTTTTGCCAATTCCTGACGTTCTTTGCGTTGCTCCTTTGATGACTGTGCATAACAGTTGTCTGATGCAAGTACCATCACTATTGACAGCAGTCCCCAAATAATCGTTCTCATAGAGGATTATGAAAATTTTGTTGGAAGACTCACGGTCCAACCGGTTACAAAAAAAGCGTGAGAGTCTGTATCAGTTACCGTCCTACGAACAGAGGCTTCTCGCATTGCCCTATCAAAGTCGGACGGCAACGCAGAAGCCCACGCCAATATATGCAATCAAAGAATCCGTTAGCATCTCTCGCGAGATGTATTTACCGAATACAAGATAATTACATATCCACGGGCATCTACCGTTGCTCGACACTTGACTTTGATAATGAAATTTTGCGAGAATTTCTGTCCGTCAAGAATCAGCGCGGATAAACGCTTTATTATGTCAATTACTTCCCGCCTCGCTTAACCCCGGATCAGGGCTTCTGTGATGCGATCTGTAATCGCAAAGATAATGACAAATTTTAATACGCGCAATATATTATTAAGGTAAATTAAAAAATCCTCTTACTTTTAAATTATGATTCCGAATGAATACGGGTTGTATTTTTGATTATGTTCAATATGCTTTTAAAGCATGTTTTATACGGTAGTGGACGGTTGGTGATGCGTTGGGTGTAAAACGGAGCGAGGCAGTGCCGGAGTCGGCACTGCCTCGCTGTCGGAGTTGGGTAAGCTGTATGGCTTATTTGTTTTCAAGGGTTTCTACTTCCGGGTCGACTCCCCACTGCTGGAGGGCGAGACGGCGGTAGTTGTTGTAGCGCCACTGGGCGTTGGACTTGGCGGCAGCGAAGAGCTCGGCTGCTTCGGCGGGATACTGCTTCATTACGGAAGCGTAGCGTACCTCGCCTTTGAGGAAGTCTTCAAAGGCATCCCAGTTAGGTTCCTTGCTGTCGAGAGTGAAGGGGTTCTTGCCTTCAAGCTCGGCGGCGGGGTTATAGCGCCAGAGCTGCCAGTAACCGCATGCTACTGCGTTGGCCTCTTCCTGCTGTGCTTTGCCCATGCCGGCTTTGATGCCGTGGTTGATACAGGGTGCGTAAGCGATGACCAGCGAAGGTCCGTCGTAAGCCTCAGCCTCGCGTATGGCTTTGAGGGTCTGGGCCTGATCGGCGCCCATAGCCACCTGTGCTACGTAAACATAGCCGTAGGTTGTGGCTATAAGACCGAGGTCTTTTTTGCGGATACGCTTGCCCGATGCGGCAAATTTGGCGATTGCGCCGATAGGAGTGGCTTTAGAGGCCTGACCGCCGGTGTTGGAGTATACTTCGGTGTCGAGTACGAGGATGTTGACATCTTTGCCTGATGCTATGACGTGGTCAAGACCGCCGAAGCCTATGTCGTATGATGCACCGTCACCGCCGATGATCCACTGGCTGCGCTTGATGAGGTAGTGTTTGAGCTGGAGTACCTTCTTGCAGGCGTCGCAACCGCACTGCTCCATCAGGGGCACGAGAGCGTCGGCTATCTCGCGGCTGCGGTCGGCGTTATCCTTTTCGTCGAGCCACTGAGTGGCGAGCGACTTGATGGCGTCGCTGCAGTTGGGGCAGTCGAGCAGAGCACGCACGTCGTTGTCAAGACGGGCACGCATCTTTTCGTTGGCGATGGTCATACCGAGGCCGAATTCGCAGAAGTCCTCGAAGAGGGAGTTGGCCCATGCCGGACCGCGTCCGTTCTCGTCCTTTGTGTAGGGAGTCGAGGGCACCGAGCCTGAGTAGATTGAGCTACATCCGGTAGCGTTGGCCACTACCTCGCGATCGCCGAAGAGCTGGGTTATAAGTTTTACGTACGGAGTTTCGCCGCAGCCGGAGCATGCTCCCGAGAATTCGAAGAGCGGAGTGGCAAACTGCGAGTTCTTGACGTTGGCTTTAACGTCGACGAGGTGAGCCTTTGATTTAACAGACTCAACGCAGTAATCCCAGTTTTTCTGGATGTCGAGTTGTGTCTCGAGGGGCTTCATCTCAAGAGCTTTCACGCCCTTCTTGCCGGGACATACGTCAACGCAGTTGCTGCATCCGAGACAGTCAAGCACGTCGACGGCCTGCATGAAGCGCATGCCGGTGAATGTCTTGCCGATAGCCGGTATAGTGGCATCTTCGCCGAAAGGTGCGGCCTGCATCTCCTCGGGAGTGAGGACGAACGGGCGTATGGCGGCGTGAGGACAAACATAAGCACACTTGTTGCACTGTATACAGTTTTCCTCTTTCCATTCGGGAACGAAAGCGGCCACACCGCGCTTCTCGTACTTGGCTGTGCCCTGCTGCCATGTGCCGTCGGCTTCTGTAAATGCCGATACCGGGAGCAGGTCGCCGTCCTGAGCGTTGATGGGGCGTACTACCTTGTTTATGAATTCAGGGTCGTTGTTGGCCACTTCCGGATCGTTGGGGAGCTGTGCCCATGCGGGATCTACGGGAAGTACCTTGTACTCTCCTCCGCGGTCTACGGCAGCGTAGTTCTTGTCAACGACATCCTGACCTTTCTTGCCGTAGCTCTTTACGATGAATTTCTTCATCTGCTCGATGGCGAGGTCAACGGGTATCACTTCTGTGATGCGGAAGAATGCCGACTGGAGTATGGTGTTGGTGCGGTTGCCGAGACCTATCTCCTGAGCTATCTTGGTGGCGTTGATATAGTATACCGTTATGTTGTGCTCGGCGAAGTAGCGCTTAACCTTGTTGGGTAGGTTCTTGGCGAGTTCGTCGCCTTCCCAGATGGTGTTGAGTAGGAATGTGCCGCCGTCGCGCAGACCACGGGTCACGTCATACATGTGCAGATAAGCCTGTACATGACATGCCACGAAGTTGGGGGTTGTCACCAAGTAAGTGGAGCGGATAGGCTTGTCGCCGAAACGCAGGTGTGAGCAGGTGAAGCCGCCCGACTTCTTGGAGTCGTAAGCGAAGTAAGCCTGACAATACTTGTTAGTGTTGTCTCCGATGATTTTTACGGAGTTCTTGTTGGCTCCTACCGTACCGTCGGCTCCGAGACCGAAGAACTTGGCTTCGTAAGTGCTCTTGTCGCCGAGAGCTACTTCGGCCTTCATCGGGAGTGACAGGTATGTCACGTCGTCCACGATGCCGAGGGTAAAGCCGTTTTTGGGTTCGGGGAGGCTGAGGTTTTCGTATACGGAAAGTATCTGGGCCGGAGTTGTGTCCTTTGAAGCAAGACCGTAGCGGCCGCCTACTATAACGGGAGCGTTTTCAACACCCTTGAAGCAGTCTACCACGTCAAGGTACAGGGGCTCGCCCTGTGCTCCGGGTTCTTTGGTGCGGTCAAGCACGGCTATGCGCTTTGCAGTCTTGGGTACTGCCGCGAGGAAGTGCTTTGCCGAGAACGGGCGGTAGAGGTGTACCGATACAAGACCTACTTTTTCGCCTTGCTCAACGAGGTAGTCGATAGCTTCCTGAGCCGACTGGGTGACAGAACCCATGGCTATGATGACGCGCTCGGCATCGGGAGCTCCGTAGTAGTTGAACAAGCCGTATTTGCGGCCGGTGATTTCGGATATCTTGTCCATGTACTCTTCGACGATGGCGGGCACCGCGTCGTAGTACTTGTTGCACGCTTCACGGTGCTGGAAGAATACGTCGCCGTTTTCAGCCATACCGCGGGCCACGGGGTTGGAGGGGCTAAGGGCGCGTGCGCGGAAGTCGGCGATTGCTTCATGGTCAACCAGAGGAGCAAGATCGTCGTTATCGAGCATTTCGATTTTCTGTATTTCGTGCGATGTGCGGAAACCGTCAAAGAAGTTGACGAAAGGCACGCGTGATTTCAATGTGGCGAGGTGCGCTACGCCTGAGAGGTCCATAACTTCCTGTACGGAACCCTCGGCAAGCATGGCAAATCCGGTCTGACGCACCGACATTACGTCTTGATGGTCACCGAAGATGCTGAGCGCGTGAGAAGCCAATGTACGAGCTGAAACATGGAATACGCAGGGGAGCAGTTCGCCCGCGATCTTGTACATGTTGGGGATCATAAGAAGAAGACCCTGCGATGCCGTGTAAGTAGTGGTGAGAGCACCGGCCTGAAGTGAACCGTGAACGGCACCGGCGGCTCCGCCTTCAGACTGCATCTCCTGAACCAGTACAGTTTCACCGAAGATGTTTTTGCGGCCTGCGGCAGCCCACTCGTCGACATATTCAGCCATTGTCGACGACGGAGTGATGGGGTATATAGCGGCAACTTCCGAGAACATGTAGCTCACATGGGCTGCAGCCTGATTACCATCACAGGTCAAGAATTTCTTTTCTTTACTCATAATTGTGTAATCTATTTTATAGGGAAATATAAATTTAATTCTCTCTATTCAATAATATAAATGTTATTACGGCAAAATTACATATTAATCCGTTAATCGCCAAAAAATACGTAATTCGTTTACGTGAAAAGCCGTTAATACAGTATATTAATTGTTATTGAGTTTTTTCTGCATTAACATGCGTTAAATGACGGTTTAAGATGCCTCATGACAGACGTTTGGGTCCGGGACAAAATGTTAATGCCCGATTGTGCATGAAAACGGTGGCCTGTCATATTATCTTTGCAGGAAAACAACCCTTTAACCAATCATCATATTATGAAACGCACGCCTAAATTCGACAGGGCATGGAGCGAGTCCATAGCCATGCTTCCCGCAGAACTTCAGCAGCCGCTTACCGATGCCATCAGGGAGTATCAGAAGACCGGTGCCGGGCCTGCCGGGCTGCATCCGATAGCACAATGCGTGTTCAACCTTCTTAAACCGGTGATAGACCGCCGGGCCAAGGCCGCGTCCTATCAGCGCCGTCGCCGCGAGGCCGCTGCTGGGGTGTACCGGGCACCCTCCGTCGTCGAAGCAGGTCGTCTTGTGAAGCAGGACCGTAAGTACATACGCCACCTTGCCAAGCGCTGCAGCCTTACGCACGGTCAGCTCAAGTCGGAGGTCGACCGAGTGTCGTCGCTGCTTGCCTGCAACGGCATAGACCGCATACCGCTCTTCCTTTACAAGGAGTACCTCGAACAGTACATAGCCGGCAATACGGCGCCCATGGAGTCCGGGCCTCCCTCGGCTCAAGGTCAGTTGGCCGTATGATGCGTATGGCAGTCTGCGTGGCTTGTTTTTATATTTCGACCGGTCTTTCTGCCTTACCAACCGGATGAATCCGCCGGTCCGTTTCCTATATGTTGGCAGGAGTCTCTGGAAAAAAATTACGCTACAGTCATCTCACGACGTCCGTAGCGCTGTAAACCTTAAAAATCTAATCCTATGAAAAAACGTAACAAAGGTAAGGCTTTTGTTGTAATCATGCAAATGATTAATTTGAAAATTCGCGAAGTTTAACCTAAATAATGTTAATGTATTTTGAATGCGCGCGGTTGAAATAAGGCTCGATTTGTCGAAAACTCCTTATCTAAAGCGGGTTGCAACCATTTGGCTCTCATCAGTGTTGCATTGTTAAAATAAAACATTAACTTTGCGATATGGCACAATTTAGAATAAATTATCTTGGCTGCGGTTCGGCTACACCTACACTGCGGCATTTGCCGAGTTGTCAGGTTGTGGATTTTCGCGACAATCTGTTTATGATCGACTGTGGCGAGTGCGCGCAGTTGTCAGTAAGGCGTCAGCGGCTGAAGTTCACACGCCTGAACCATATCTTCATCTCGCACCTGCATGGCGACCACTGCCTCGGACTTCCGGGTTTTATATCTACACTGGCGCTTACAGGCAAGGACGGAGGTGAGATTGTAATCCATACATTTAAGGAGGGCATGGAGATATTTCGGCGTATGCTCGGTTTTTTCTGTAAAGAGATGCCGTTTGACATAAGATATGACATAATTGATCCTAAAGCTACATCTGTGCTTATTGACAACGATGCTCTTACGGTGACCTCTTTTCCGCTTTATCACAGAATACCGTGCTGCGGATTCATGTTTGCCGAGAAGCCTAAACTGCGTCATCTTCGGGGCGACATGGTGCGTTTCCACAATGTACCCGTAAAGGAATACCGTGCGATTAAGGAGGGCAGCCCTTATGTTACTCCCGACGGACGCACTATAGCCAATGAACTGCTTACCACACCGGCCGATCCGTCGGTGAGCTATGCCTATTGTTCTGACACGGTCTATGACGAACGTGTGGCAAAGTCGGTGGAGGGTGTTCATACACTCTATCATGAGGCTACATACACTTCGGAGTATGCCGACAAGGCTCATGGACGCGGCCATTCGACCGCTGCCGAAGCGGCGCGCATAGCCCGGCTTGCAGGTGCCCGCCAACTTGTGCTCGGACACTTTTCGAAACGCTATACTGACGAGGCCGGACATCTTGAAGAGGCGCAAGCCATATTTCCCGATACGATTATTGCCTCTGAAGGCATGAAACTTAACTTATTATGAACTATAACGAAGATGACCGGCGCTTCATGGAACTTGCCCTGATGGAGGCGCGTACGGCATTTGATATGGATGAGGTGCCTGTAGGCGCGGTTGTGGTAAACAAGGGGCGTGTCATAGGACGCGGCCATAATCTGACGGAGACGCTTAATGACGTCACCGCTCACGCCGAGATGCAGGCTATCACCGCCGCAGCCAATACGCTCGGGGGCAAATATCTGCCAGACAGTACTCTGTATGTCACCGTCGAACCGTGTGTCATGTGTGCCGGAGCCATAGGGTGGAGCCAGATAAGACGCATAGTGGTGGGCGCATCTGATCTGAAACGCGGTTATTCCACGGTTGTGTCGCGGCCTCCGTTTCATCCCAAAGCGGTGGTTGTGACCGGTGTATTGGCTGACGAATGTGCATCGCTGATGCGTGCTTTTTTTGCCCGGAAGCGTTAAAAACAGGATTATAATACACCGGATTTTATAAATTTGCATAAGGAAAGTTACAATCATTTTTTTGCTGATGACGGATATTGAGAAATTACCATATGACGAGAGTGCGCATGCTTTGTCGGCGGCTTTGGAAGAGCGTATTGTAGTGCTCGACGGAGCAATGGGCACTATGATACAGCGCCACGGCCTTAGTGAAGGGGAGTTTCGCGGCGAGCGTTTTGCCACGTGGGAGTGCCGGCTTAAAGGCTGCAATGACCTTCTGGCGCTTACGCGTCCTGAGCTGATAGAGTCGATACACAGGGAGTATCTTGACGCCGGCGCGAGGATTATAGCGACCGATTCGTTCAATGCCAATGCCGTGTCGCTTGCCGACTACGGATTATCGGATTATGCAGGGGAGCTAAACCGCTGTGCCGCTCTGGTGGCACGCAAGGTCGCAGACAGCTGGATGTCTGATAATGGGGGAGAACGGTGTTGGGTCGCCGGTAGTGTCGGGCCTACGAGCAAGTCGCTTACTCTGTCGCAGGGTCTTGATGACAGTTGTGAAGCTGTGACATGGGACGTTCTCGCCGATGCCTATTTTGTGCAGTGTGGCGCTCTCATAGAGGGCGGTGTCGATCTTCTGCTCATGGAGACTTCTTACGACGGCCTGAATGCCAAGGCCGCACTGTGGAGCGCACGTCGGGCCATGGAGGCTGTCGGACGCCGTGTGCCGGTCATTGTGTCGATGACGCTTACTGAGTCGGGACGCACTCTTGCCGGTCAGACTCCGGAGGCCTTTGTCGCCACCGTATCGCATGCCGAACCGCTTGCTGTAGGGCTCAACTGCAGTTTCGGCGCCGACAGCATGGGCAAGTATGTAGAGGCGCTCGCTTCGGTACCTTATGCGGTGATTGTATATCCCAATGCTGGACTGCCGAATGAAATGGGAGAGTATGACCAGACTCCTTCCGATATGGCGAAGATGATAGAGCCTATGTTGGCAGGACGCCTCGTCAACATAGCAGGCGGATGCTGCGGTACCACTCCGGCCCACATAGCGGCGATAGCCGGAGCGGCATCGCGCCATAAACCTCGCGCTATACCCCGGGGAGAGAGCGAGATGCTGCTTGCCGGCCTTGAGCCGCTGGCAGTGACGCCGTCGCGCAATTTCGTAAACGTGGGCGAGCGGTGCAATGTGGCCGGCAGCCGTAAGTTTCTGCGGCTGATTAAAGAGAACGGTATGGATGAAGCGGTAGGCATAGCCCGTCGTCAGGTCGATGACGGTGCCGCCATCGTTGACGTGAACATGGACGATGCCATGCTTGATGCACCTCATGAGATGACCCGGTTTATAAGCCGGCTCGGAGTCGAACCCGACGTGGCGAAGGTGCCGGTGATGATAGACTCTTCGGACTGGAACACCATAACCGCGGCGCTGAAGTGTGTGCAAGGACGCCCGATAGTCAACTCTATAAGCCTAAAAGAGGGCGAGGCCGCATTTCTGCAAAAGGCGCGCCACATAAAGGAGATGGGCGCTGCCGTGGTGGTTATGGCTTTTGACGAGGCCGGTCAGGCCGACACGTATCAACGGCGTGTGGAGGTCTGTGGCCGCGCATATCGTCTGCTTACTGAGGTTATCGGGTTCAGCGGATGCGATATAGTGTTTGACCCCAATGTACTTGCCGTAGCCACGGGCATAGAGGCTCACAACTCCTATGCCGCCGACTTTCTCGACAGTGTGGCATGGATAAAAAGCCATCTTCCCGGTGCCAAGGTGAGCGGCGGCGTCAGCAATCTGTCGTTTTCATTCCGCGGTAACAATTATGTGCGTGAGGCCATGCACTCGCTGTTTCTCTATCACGCCATAGGGCGTGGTATGGATATGGCTATTGTGAATCCGGCCGCCATCATGAATGTCGAGGATATAGATCCGTCTTTACGCAAGGCTGTCGACGATGTGCTGTTCAACACCGATGCCGAGGCTACCGACCGCCTGATTGCCGAGGCCGAAAAACTGAAAGACGAAAAAGTCACCGGCAGTAAAACCGCACCGGTGGCTGATGAGAATATATGCGCTGCCGACAGAATAGAACGCATGCTTGTCGCCGGTATTTATGAAGGCATGGAGCGTTATCTTGACGAGGCTATGAAAGAGTGCGGATCGGCGGTGGGTGTGATTGACGGTCCGCTTATGGCCGGTATGAACAGAGTCGGTGACCTGTTTGGCAAAGGAAAACTGTTTCTGCCGCAGGTGGTAAAGAGCGCCCGTACGATGAAGCAGGCCGTGACATGGCTTACTCCCTTTATAGAAGCGGAGAAGAGCCGTTCGGGGGTGTCGTCGTCGGGGCGCATGGTCATAGCCACCGTTAAGGGCGATGTACATGATATAGGCAAGAACATAGTGAGTGTGATAATGAGTTGCAACGGGGTTGACATGGTCGATATGGGGGTCATGGTGCCCGGTGAGGATATCGTGGCGCGTGCCGTCGAGGAGAATGCCGACTTCGTGGGACTCAGCGGACTTATCACTCCGTCGCTTGACGAGATGTGTCACGTGGCCCGTCTGATGGAAGCTCGCGGACTCCGGATACCGCTGCTCATAGGGGGGGCCACGGCTTCGGCCCTTCATACGGCGGTCAAGATAGCGCCGTGCTACAGCGGTCCGGTCATTTACACGCGCGATGCCGCCATGATGCCGTCGGTAGTACAGCGTCTTCTTAATCCTGATACACGCGGAGCCATGATGGAGGAGGTCCGTTCCGAACAGTCGCGACTGCGCGATGAGTACGGTGTTCATGAACCGCTGCTGTCACTTGATGAGGCGCGTCGGCGTAAGCCTGAACTTGATTATCCGTGCTTTCGTCCCGCTATGTCGGGTGTGCATGAACTGACGTTCGGTATTGGTGATGTGCGTCGGTTTATAAACTGGAGGCCGTTTCTGTCGGCGTGGAAGCTTGATGCTTCCTATGCGTCTGTCATGGATATCGAGGGCTGCGATCATTGCCGCGCGCAGTGGCTTGCGTCGGTTCCCGCCGATAAGGTAAACAAGGCCGCCGAAGCCATGCAGTTGCTGAAAGAGGCCGGGCGTATGCTTGATGTGCTGGAGCGTGACGATGTGAAGCTGTCGGCCAAAGTGGTGCTATTGCCGGCCGGTTCTTCCGATGATACGATATTTGTGGATTATAACGGCGAGAGAATCGGGATGCCGGTTTTGCGTCAGCAACGCCCCGGCGCCGGAGGAGAGTGTGTGGCGTTGTCCGATTACATATGTCCTGTGGGGGATGGCGGTGAACTGAAAGACTTTGCAGGCGTGTTTGCCGTCACTTCCGGACCTGTGATAGCCGATTGTATAAGACGTTATCGCGACGATGGCGACGACTACAAGGCTATACTTATGCAGACTGTGGCCGACCGTCTTGTCGAAGCCGCCACAGAGCTTATGCACCTTACTGTACGCAGAACGCTCTGGAGGTATGCCGTTGACGAGGATGAGAATGAAGGCAATCGTCTTCGTCAGTACTATAAAGGCATACGTCCTGCCATCGGATATCCGTCATTGCCCGATCAGTCGCTTGTATTTGTTGCTGACCGCATAATTGATTATGCCGCTATGGGCATAACCCTGACTGAAAACGGGGCCATGTCACCAGCCGCTTCTACGACAGGACTTATGCTGTCGCACCCTGACAGCCGCTATTTTGTGACAGGAGACATCGACTCGCGACAGCGCGACGACTACATGAGGCGTCGCGGCATGTCGGAGGATGATATGGCTAAGTTCCTTTCGCGTGTGTGAGCGTGTCAGGGCTTAGGCAGCCTTGATGCTTCCAGTATAGGCAGATTGGTCTCGGTGGGCACGTATATGACCGTCTTGTTGTTTAGGTCGTTCTGTTGCCGTACCCATAGGTACTGTATATACGTGGGTGTGAGGCTTCCGTTCTCGATGCGTATGGCTTCGGCCGCACCTCGCGCACGTTCGATTTCGGCCTGTGCGTTTAGCTTCTCGGCTTCGAGATTGGCTTTGGCCTCTTCGATTTTTATTTTACGGTTTTGCTCGGCTTTGGCAAATTCGGCACGTCCCGACATCTCCTGTTGCCATACATTGTAGTACGGTATGGCTATGAATGCGCCGAGTATAAGCACTATGCCGAGCAGCACACACATTGCTGTCGTGAAATAAATTTTTGAATCAGGTTTCATTGCGTTGTTATATTGATTTATTATGATTTATCAGTCTGCGCTATTTTTACGTATGCGTTTGTAAGCGTTGGCCATGCGTGTATGATAGCGGCGTTTTTTATAAGATGTCCCGTTGTACCGTCGGGCGAAACCGGCCCAGTCTTTTTTGCGGAGAAAGCGGTCTATGCCTTCGCTCATGACGAAATTGACAAACATGTCGAGCTGGTCGTGCTCTGACCGCGACATGCGCATGACGAAATCCTCGCGTGACGAGGCTCCGCACTTCTTCCAGTTGAAGCCTCCAATCTGAAACATGCCCCAGAAAGTGCCGTCAATGGCGGCTGTCGAGTCGATGGACATAGCTCCTGCCAGCCGTGCGTGCTGGGCGGCTTGTCGTGAACCGTAACGGCGGGTGTTGGGACGGGCGAAAACCTCGCGATGGCTGCGTGAATACTTTGACAGTTTTATGCCTCTTCTTGCCGCCGCTCTCCTGAACATGGCGAGATCAAAATTGATGAGCGGCATGCCGGGAGCGTGAAAGCCGTTATGGCTACGCCCGGCCTCTATCTCCACTACGGCTTTTATGACGGCTGTCTCGACACCGAGCTTTTCGGCTGCTTTGCGGTAGTCCTCTTCCGACAGCCGCAGGCCGGAGCAGTCGTTCTGTGGCTTTGCCTTTGAGCAGGCGGTTACGGCCATACTGTCGGGCATGCCTGACACAACCGATGTGTCGGGGTCGGCTTGTAGCGATAACGCCGATATGACGGCAAGGCTGGCTATGAAGTGTGGCATGGCCTGTATCCATATAAAAAAGCGCCACAGCTTTCAGCCACGTAATGGCCGGAGCTGTGGCGTTTTATGTTAATTGTTATTTGCCGAGCTCGGCTACTTTTTTAAGTATAAGGGTGAGCTGGTTCCAGAACTTTTCTACTGCCGGTATGTGCATCTTCTCTGACGGAGAGTGTACGCCACGCAGAGTGGGACCGAACGATACCATGTCGAGGTGAGGATACTTGGTGAGGAAAAGACCGCACTCAAGACCTGCATGAATGGCCTTTATGGCAGGTTTGACTCCATACAGCTCCTCGTATGCGTCGCTCGCGATCTTCATGATGGTCGAGTTCATGTTGGGGGTCCAGCCGGGGTATCCGTCGCCGTGGGTGACTTTTGCGCCTGCGAGAAGGAAGACTGACTCTACCTGACGGGCAATGTCCCATTTGCGCGACTCTACCGAACTGCGCTGGCTTGTGGTGACGAGGATGGTGGAGTCGGGCTGCATCTTGACAGCGGCAAGATTGGTCGAAGTCTCCACGAGGCCTTCAAGGTCATGGCTCATCGAGATTACGCCATGAGGACATGCGTAGAGTGCGCGTATAAGATTGAGGCTTGTGGTGCTGTCGATGGCGTACTGCGGTTTGTCGACACTTTCGATGGTGATCTTCATGCCGGGGTCGGTGGCTTTGTACTCGTTTTCAACGGCGGCCACAAACTCGTTGAAGGCCACGATGACGTTTTCTTTCTTGGATGAGGGTATGCCAAACACGGCATGTGCCGCGCGCGGTATGGCGTTGCGCAGGTTACCGCCGCTAATCTCGGCAAGGGTCACGGTTTCGTCGCATGTAAGTCTGAAGAGGAAGCGGGCGAGGAGCTTGTTGGAGTTGGCGCGTCCTTCGTGAATGTCGCCTCCGGAGTGCCCTCCGCTGAGGTTTGACAGGTCGATGTGGAACCAGTGATTGTCGGCCGGAGCCATTTCGCGCTTGTATTCAAACGTTACCGTTGTGTCAACTCCGCCGGCGCATCCGATAAATACCTCGCCGTCATCTTCCGAGTCGAGGTTCAGCAGTATTGTGCCGTTCATCATGTCGGTGCCAAGATTGTTGGCTCCGGTCATGCCGGTCTCTTCGTCGACAGTGAACAGAGCCTCTACTGGTCCGTGCTCAAGTGAATCGTCGGCCATTACAGCGAGCGATGCAGCCATGCCTATGCCGTTGTCTGCTCCGAGAGTGGTGCCGTCGGCGTGTACCCAGTCGCCTTCTATAATGGTGGTGATGGGGTTGTTTTCAAAGTCGAAGTTCTTATCGTTGGATTCGCATACCATGTCCATGTGGCCCTGCAGAATCACTGTGGGGGCGTTTTCGTAGCCCGGAGTGGCGGGCTTGCTCATGACCACGTTTCCTACGGTATCGGTCTTTACGGCGATATTATGTTTGCTTGCGAAATCGAGCAGGAATTCGCGTATCTTTTCCTCCTTTTTCGATGGACGGGGAACTTTTGTTATCTGGTCAAATATCGACCAGATGAGAGTCGGTTTCAGATCCTTGATTGTCATAAAAAATATACTTATTGTTTAAGATGATGCTTTAAATCTCGGTCGGAATGTGTATAAAATTGTTAAATAATTCACATTTCGCACCCTAAGTTACAAAATAAAATTTAGATATTACCAAAATTTATTTTCCTTTCTTATATTTGCACCGTAAAAACGTAAAGGCATAGTGAAACTCGTAGTATTGTCAATAATATTGCTTGCCCTTGCAATGGTGCTTTTAGGAGTAAAAGTATTATTTGTTAAAGGCGGACGGTTTCCGTCAGGGCACGCCCACGATATACCGGCTTTACGTGACAAGAAAGAAAAATAAACTAAAAATTACATTAACATATTACAATGAAGAAACTCGCACTTTGTGCCAAGTCACTTATGCTCATGTTGGCAGTAGTAGCTATGTCATGCTCCAACAACGCCCCCGCCGACAAACAGAACGCAACACCGGCATCTTCTGAAAAAACAGGTTCGTTAAACATACGTTATATTGATGCCGATTCTATCGCGGCTCACTATAATCTTGCAAAGGACTTCAGCGAAGCACAGTTGCGCTCGATAAGCAAAATAGACAATGCCCAGCGTACACGCGGAGCCGAGTTGCAGAAACTTGCCAACTCCATCCAGCAGAAAGTGAACAGCAACGGCTACCTGTCGCAGGCAAGCTATGAGGAAGACATGAAAAACCTCAACAAGAAGCAGGCCGATGCCGAAAATTACCTTGCCAGCCTTCAGCGCGAGGCCCAGCAGGAGATGCTTCAGCAGCAGATGCAGCTCAGCGACTCAATAGCAGCTTTCATAAAGGAATATAACGCCAAAATGCACTATGACATGATACTCTATAAGGCTGCCGGCGTATATTTCAACCCCGAACTTGACATCACCGACGAAGTCATCAAGGGACTTAACGCTCGCTACAACAAAGTAAGCGAAAAATAAGTAACCGCACGCTACATAACAATACAAGGACACACCCTTTACGGTGTGTCCTTGCGTGCATTTACGGGTAAACTTAACGCCGGTTCATGGCGTTTAAATAAAAAACGCGATAAAAGGGCGGGTTAATGCCGCTTTTTGATTATTTTCGCATGACGGTTTATTTATTGAGAAAATGGATACTATAAAGGTTAAAATAATAAACAGGTCGGGTAACGAATTGCCCGCTTATGAGACCCCTTCGTCGGCGGGTATGGATGTCAGGGCGGCCCTTAAGGAGCCTGTGACGTTGAAGCCGCTGCAGCGAGTTCTTATACCTACAGGACTGTACATACAGTTGCCTCACGGCTACGAATGTCAGATACGTCCCCGTTCAGGACTGGCTCTGAAGCACGGCATATCGCTCGTCAACACTCCCGGTACCGTCGACTCCGACTATCGCGGAGAGATTGGCGTGATAGTGATAAATCTTAGCGACGAGCCTTTTGTAATCAATAACGGAGAACGCATATGCCAGATGGTCATAAAAGAATATACCCGTGTCGACTGGGAACCCGTGGAGCGCCTTGACGAGACAAAACGTGGTGACGGAGCGTTCGGACATACCGGTGTTAACTGACTTTATACATTTGCAATATGACTTCCGGACTGCGAAACATACTTATTTTGCCGGCTGCGGTAATGATGCTCTTTTCGGTGCTTTCGGGCACGGCCAAGAATGTGGCGTTCAATCACCGTGCCGACGAGTTGAAAGCCGACTATCTGTTTATGGAGGCTTTGCGCCATCACGAAAAGGATGATGATGACGCTTACTATGATTTGCTTCGCAGAGCCTACGAACTTGACCCGTCCAATACCGATGTGGCATTTTATCTCGGTTACTACAGCGTCATGATAGCCCGTGAGGACTCTGTGACATTTCAACGCGGCTATGATATGATGAAAAGCCACTTTGACAGCAATCCAGCGGATTTTTATTGTAATTATGTATACGGTTCTATCAATGACCAGCTCGGGCGTCGCGACGAGGCTCTGCGGGTGTGGTCGGTGATGGACAGTGTGTTTCCTGCAAAACCCGATGTGGCCTATAAGCTGGCCGAGGCGCTGGTGGCGTCGCAGGATTCATCCAATGTGGCCAAATCAATCGATGTTTATAGGCGCATAGAGAAAGCTCAGGGTAAAAACATACCTATATCCACAAGGAAGATCAGAGCTTACTTCGTGTCGCAGGATACAGCCTCTATATTCGGCGAGGTGAAGGAGCTTCTGGCATCCTCACCGCGAAGCTCTGAAAACAATGTTTTTGCCGGCGACATATATGCCATGTTTTCAGAGCGTGACTCGGCCCTGAAGTACTATAACCGTGCGTGTGAGATAGACCCTACATCGGGGCTTGCCTATTACTCGCGCGCCAACTTTTACAAGTCAATCGATGACAGTGTGAGCTATGACCGTGAGGTGTTTCAGGCCCTTAAACAGGAAAGCCTTGAACTCGACACTAAACTTGAACTGCTTACCGGATACATACGTGCTCTGTATGAGGACCCGGCGCAACAGCCACGCATTCAGGAGCTGTTTGCCACTCTTCTTGAACAGCATCCACATGAGGTGGCCATACACGACCTGTACTGTTCTTACCTGATAGCGATAGAGGACTATGAGCAGGCGGCTGAGCAGATGGGTTATGCCGTGGATATAGATCCGGCGTCGGAGGACCGTTGGCGTACGCTTATGAGTCTTGACATACAGAACAATGATTTTCAGAAAGCGGTGAAAGAGGGAGTACGTGCCGTGCGCTATCATCCGCAAAGTCCTCTTATCAATCTTGTGCTCGGGTCAGCCTATACGCAGCTTAAGGAGTATGACAAAGGGCTGGCTGCATTAAACAGGTCGCTGGAGTATACTGACTCGGCCGACTATGAAGCCGTGTCGCAAGTTCTGTCATCAATAGGCGACGCATATTATGCCAAAGGCGATGCCGACTCTGCGTTTGTGTGCTACGACAAGGCTATAGCTATCAATCCGTCCAATCTTCTGGCCTTGAACAATTGCGCCTACTACCTTGCCGAAGCTGGCAAAGACCTTGATAAAGCCGAGCGCATGAGTGCCGTGACAATAAAGGAGGATCCGGAAAATGCCACATCTCTTGACACTTATGCTTGGATAATGTTCAAGAAAAACAACTATGTGGAGGCTATGGCTTATATTGACAAGGCTATCGAGTATTCACCGGAGCCGTCAGAGGAGCTGTTTCATCATGCAGGCGACATCTATTTTATGAACAAGGAGTATGAGGGCGCTATAGAATTCTGGAAAAAAGCTCTTGCCCTTGATCCCGATAACGAGCTTCTTAAAAAGAAGGTGAAGCATAAAGCATACTTTTACGAATAACCGACTGCGGATCAACGAAACTGTAAATGAAAAAATCATCACATTTAATATTTATTGCTATACTCTTGGCCGCGGTTGCGTCGGGATGCCGTTCTTCGCGTGAAGCGATGCGCGTCGAGTCATCGTCAGAGCTTCCCGAGGGCGCCTCATTGCGTAAGCATTACGAGCGGCTGGTGAAGTCATACGGAGAGTGGACCGACGTGAGTGTACCGGTAAGTATGGCTATATCTTCGCCACAGAATGTGTCGGTGTCGGGGCGGGTCATTATGGTGCGCGGCAAGTTGATCGACATAAGTATGCGTATGTTCGGATTCGAGGTGGGGCGTATATATATAACTCCTGACTCAATGTTTATGAAGGTTAAGCCGGGCAAGACCTACATGGCTGAGCCGTATTCCATAGTCTCCTCTCATGTGCCGCTGTCGATAGAGAATGTTCAGGACATGCTGATAGGGCGCATGTTTATGCTGGGCGATGATAAGCCCGGCGGAGCCGGCTACGGTAGTTTCGATATCGAGGCATCGGGAGGGGAGGCGCGTGAATGGCTCGCCATACCGAAAACTCAGCCGTCAAAGGCTCATTACGGTTTTGCCGTGGGTTATGATGACATAGTGAGGACGCTGATGATAGCCGTGACCGGTTCCGATGTTATGTGCACGGTAAAATACGATGATTGCGGATATTGGGCTTCGGCTGGAGAGCTTGCGTCGGCGGTTGATGTAAACGTTGCCGGAAAGAACCGGGTGCAGGTGTCGCTTCAGTGGAAGTGGGCGAGTGCCAAATGGAATGAAGGTGTCGATGCCCGATGGACCGCTCCGTCGGGATACCGGCGCGTGAAAGTGGCTGATATATTGAAAAAGGGTATTTCGGAGTAAGAGGAAAAAAGGTATGTTGAGGCATTTGATGATATTCATGCTGGCATTGCTGCTCGCGGGCGGCGACGCTTCGGCCGCGCGCAAGAAACAGCGCAATATGAGCAGTGTGAAAAAAGAGCAGAAAGCTACGCAGAGAGCGATAAAACTCACGGCGGAGCAGATAGAAGCCAATGCTAAAAAGACCGGACGTACACTTAGCGCTCTTAATGCCCTCAATGCCGAGATAACGCAACATAACAGGTCGATAACCGAGATATCAGTGCAGATCGACTCTATAGATGCTTCAATAGCGGTTATCAGTGACTCGATAAGAATACTTGACGAGCGTCTTGAGATGATGCGCGCAAGCTATGCCAACTCGATAAAGAGCATGCACAAAGCCAACAGCGGTTCTATGTCGGCACTGGCTTTTATATTTGCATCAGACTCTTTTACCCAAGCCTACAGGAGGGTGAGATATCTGCGTGAATTTTCAGCGTGGAAAGATAAAAAAAGTGCTGATATAAAGGAGGCTCAGGCACAGCTTGACGGTCAACGCAAGCAATACTCTGCGCTACAGGCTGACAAAAGTGCGGCTATGGCTAAGATGACGTCGGCCAAGGCTGATCTTGAGAAAAAGCAGAAAGAGACATCGGTACTGGTGGCGCAGCTAAAGAAAGAGGGAGCGAGCCTTAAAAAAGTACTTAAGGAAAAAGAGGCGCAGGCCCGTGCGCTTGATGCCGAACTTGACAGGCTGATAGCCGAGGAACAGCGGCGTCAGGAAGCTGAAAGGCGTAAGGCCGAGGAAGAACGACGCCGGCAGCAGGAGAAGCAGCTTGCGCAAGAAAAGTCCAAGAAAGATAAGGCTAAAGAGAGCGAGACCAAAAGCAGTACCGCCAAGACTGCGCCGAAGCCTAAAGCATCACCGGCCGCCAATTACGCCACGGCAGAGGCCGACCGTAAGCTGACCGGCAGTTTTGAAAGCAACAAAGGACGGTTGCTCTTTCCGGTAAGCGGTAAATATAAGATAGTACGTCCTTTCGGACGGCACAAGCATCCCGACCTGCCTCATGTGGTGACTGACAACAGCGGCATTGATATAGAAGTTCCGGCTGGAGGCAATGCACGCGTTGTATTCGGAGGCACTGTGTCGGCTATATTCCGTCAGCCCGGTTTCAATACCATAGTCATGGTACGCCACGGAAGCTATCTGACAATCTATGCCAATCTTACCGACATACTTGTCAAGAAGGGCGATGCGCTTAAACAGGGACAGACTATAGGGCGCATATACTCCGATCCTGATGACGATAACCGCTCGATACTGCACTTCGAACTCCGAAAAGAGACACAGAAACTCAATCCGTCGGCTTGGGTAAGATGATGAGACCTGTAGCACGGCACTCCATGTCGAAGCGTGTGCTTTCGACCATCGGTGTTTTTGGAGGAGCGCAGGCCGTGACAATATTCTGCTCACTTATTAGAATAAAACTTGTAGCGCTGTGGATAGGCGCGGCAGGAGTGGGACTGTTTGGCCTTTATAACGCCGCCGTAGAGCTTATAGCAGCAGTTACGCAATTTAACATGCGCAGTACTGCTGTGCGCGACATCGCTTTGGCTCGACTGACGGACCGTGCGCACATATTTGCGGTCGTGCGCCGCTGGGCTTGGTTTCTGGGACTTTCGGGAGCATTGCTGACGCTTGTGTCGGCTCCGATGCTTAGTCGGTGGACATTTGGCGACGATGCCCATTGCGGTGGTTTCATGTGGCTGTCGGTGGTGCTGTTGATATCGTCGCTTGCTGGCGGTGAGCTTGCTATTATGCAGGGAAGCGGTCTGTTGCGGCGTCTTGCCCGTGCTTCGCTGTGGGGAGGCGTGGGCGGCCTTGTGCTGTCGGTGCCGCTGTTTTATTTTTTCAGATTAGACTCTGTCGTGCCGTCGATTGCAGTGTATTCTCTCGCTACCCTTGTAGCAGCTTTATTTATACGCGAGCGGCCTGAAAAAGTACATATGTCTTGTCGTGATACGATGATGGCGGGCGCCGGATTCATAAAGCTCGGTGCATGGATGACAGTGTCGTCTTTTATGGCGGTGCTTGCGCAATATGCCATAGTAGCTTATATAAATACAAGAGGAGGCATGGCGGAGACCGGATATTTTCAGGCCGGATATACTCTGGTCAACCGTTATGTGGCTGTTCTTTTTGCAGCTATAGGCATGGAGTTTTATCCTCGTATAGCATCGTCGGTACGGTCGGGCAGGACCACATCGGTTTATGTCAGTCATGAGATTGCGGTTATTTCGGTATTGCTCGTTCCGGCAGTGGTTTTATTTATCGTTTTTCGCCATATGATAATATGGTTGCTTTATACTCCCGATTTTTATTGCATAGAGACCTATATTTCTTGGGCTGTGGCCGGAATGCCGTTTCGTGCGGTAGGGTGGTGTATGGCTTACGTTATAGTGGCGCGTGGCGACGGTCTTGTATATATGCTGACCGAGGTTACGAGTGCTTTGGTGTACTTTTTCGCGAGTGTGGTGCTGTATGGTCGTTACGGCCTTGACGGTGCCGGTTACGCCTATATCATATGGTATGCTATATATATGTGCATAGTAGGCGCGGTGTATTTCGGCAGGTACGGGTTGCGACTGTCGTATCGTGCGGCATGGCTCGTTGCCGTGTCATCGGTTGCGGGAGCGTTGTCGGTATTGCTGACGCTTTAATACCGTATGATTATGCTTTAACATATTTGCCGGGCTTTTGCTGCCGGAGTATATTATAGATAAATAGAAAGGACTGCGCACAGCGCAGTCCTTTTCGTATCAGATTGTCATTTTATGGCAAATTTCAGTCTTCGTTGCGGTCATCACGACGGCGGTCGTCACGGCGGGGGCCACGACGGTCATCACGGCGGCGGTCATCGCGACGACGGTCGTCACGACGGGGTCCGCGGTCACCTCGGGGAGCACGCTGGGGCTCTACGTATCCTTCGGGCTTCTCCATCAAGGCGCGCATGGACAGGCGGTACTTGCCGGTCTTCTTGTCGATTTCGATAAGCTTGACCTCTACCGTGTCACCTTCTTTCAGGCCCGAAGCCTCCATGTTCTCAAGACGCTCCCAGCTGATTTCAGATATATGAAGCAAGCCGTCGCGGTTGGGCATGAACTCGACAAACGCACCGAAATCAAGGATAGAACGCACGGTACCGGTGTATACTTTGCCCTCTTCGGGAAGTTCCACGATGGCGTTGATGAGTTCGAGAGCTTTGTCCATGGCTTCGCGGTTGTTGGCTGCGACTTCGATGTAACCGGCATTGTCGATTTCATCGATTGATACTGTAGCGCCGCTGGCTTCCTGAATACCTTGAATGATTTTTCCGCCCGGGCCGATGACAGCGCCGATGAGGTCTTTGGGTATTGTCATGGTGACTATCCGCGGTACGTGAGGCTTATAGTCTTCGCGCGGTTCGGCGATCGCTTCCTGAATCTTGTCAAGTATGTGCATGCGACCGTCGCGAGCCTGAAGAAGAGCCTTCTCAAGCACTTCATAAGAGAGTCCGTCGACCTTGATATCCATCTGTGTAGCAGTGATACCGTCGCGTGTGCCGGTAACCTTGAAGTCCATGTCGCCGAGGTGGTCCTCGTCGCCGAGTATGTCGGAAAGAACGGCATATTTAGCTCCGTCAGTGTCGGTAATAAGCCCCATGGCTATACCGCTGACGGGTTTCTTCATTTTCACGCCGGCGTCAAGAAGTGCCAGTGTGCCGGCACATACTGTGGCCATTGAGGAAGAGCCGTTGGACTCAAGAATGTCGCTTACTATGCGGCATACGTAGGGGAAATTGTCGGGGAGCATGCTCTTGAGGGCGCGGTGAGCAAGATTGCCGTGTCCTACTTCGCGACGTCCTACTCCGCGCTGCGGTTTGGCCTCACCGGTAGAGAAAGGAGGGAAGTTATAGTGGAGGAGGAAGCGTTCGCGTCCTTGGTTGAGCACATCGTCGAGTATCTTTTCATCGAGCTTTGTGCCGAGTGTCACAGTGGCAAGGGCTTGTGTCTCGCCGCGGGTGAACACCGCCGATCCGTGAGGTCCGGGAACGTAGTCGGTCTCGATCCAGATGGGGCGTATGTCGGTGGTCTTGCGGCCGTCAAGACGCACACCTTCGTCTAGGATGCATCGGCGTACGGCTTCGCGCTCTACGTCATGATAGTAGCGTTTTACGAGAGGAGCCTTTGCCTCGCGTTCCTCTTCGGGGATAGACTCGATGTACTCGTCGCATATGGCGTCAAACGAGTCCTGACGCCAGTGCTTGTCGGCACATCCGGCCTTGGCTACTGCATAAGCTTTGTCGTAGCACTTGTCATGCACATCCTTGCGCAGGTCTTCGTCGTTTACTTCATGGCAATATTCACGTTTTACGGTAGTGCCGGCTTCTTCGGCAAGCTCCATCTGAGCCTTGCACTGAATTTTGATAGCTTCGTGAGCGGCTTTGAGGGCGGCGAGAAGATCGGCTTCCGATACTTCTTTCATTTCGCCTTCCACCATCATGATGTTGTCATATGTGGCGCCGACCATAAGCTCCATATCGGCCTTCTCGAGCTGTGCGAAAGTGGGGTTGATGACGAATTGTCCGTCAACGCGGGCCACACGTACCTCTGAGATGGGGCCGTTGAAAGGTATGTCGCTGACGGCGAGAGCTGCTGAAGCAGCCAGACCGGCCAGTGCATCGGGCATGTCTTCGCCGTCGGCCGAGAACATGATGATGTTCACAAACGTGTCGGCGTGATAGTTGTCAGGGAAGAGAGGGCGGAGTACGCGGTCAACGAGTCGTGACGTAAGGATTTCATAATCCGAAGCACGGCCTTCGCGTTTTAGGAATCCGCCGGGGAAACGTCCGTTAGACGAAAATTTCTCTTTGTATTCAACTTGCAGGGGCATGAAGTCAACCCCTTCTCCGGCTTCCTTTGCCGAAACAACAGTTGCGAGGAGCATTGTATTGCCCATGCGCAACTCTACCGCTCCATCGGCTTGCTTGGCCAGCTTGCCTGTCTCAAGGGTGATGGTACGTCCGTCACCGAGCTCGATGGTTTTCTTAATAGGTTTTGCCATAAAATAGTTAGTCAGTGTTCTAAAAAATCGTACAAAGATAGTGATTAAAAGTTATGCTGCCAATTAAAATGTTACAATTATTTGAATTCCTCATAACTTACGGGTTCAGGTGCTGCTATAAGGTGATTAGTGCGTGGAAATGAGGAGTAATAAGACTTTTTGGCAGAACAACCGTATTTTAGCGGCCGATGCTTTTTCTATATCATATTAATAAGTATTGTATAGTAATGGGGTAATCGATATCGGATATTTACGGAGTTGAAAAAGCCGATATGGCAAGCCTGAAAATAATGGCTGCATATTGATGCATATATTGATCGCATGACGATTTTTCCTGAAGGCTTACCTGTAATTAGTGGGTCAGCACGAGTTGCTTGCCATAACCTGACGCGTGGCGGAGGGATATTCTGTCGGTTTTGGCATGAAAAATCTCCAGATTAAGCTGTGACGCGCTTTTTTAGACTCTTATCATATTCAAACAAAACCAATACTCTAATGGCTTCTGTAAAAGTAAAGTTTCGCCCATCTTCTGTCAAAGACAGAGAGGGCACCTTGTTCTACCAGATAATCCACCTTCGCCAGATAAGGCAGATATATACCGATATACATATACGGGCGGAGGAATGGGACCCGGTTGAATCCGACATAATCGTCGTTCCTGACATAGACATTCAAAGGAGAAGGTATCTTGCATCGGCAATGGGCTCAATACGTGACGGGATGGCGAGGCTGACCGCCGTGATATCGCATCTGGAAAGCAAAGGCTTGCCGTACAGTGCCGAGGATGTGGTGGATGTTTTCAACACTTCGTCAGCAGTCGTTGGTGTGGTTTCATTCACACGCAGGCTGATTGCCGACATGAAGAAGATAGATAAAAAGCCTGCGGTTAAACGCCTCGGCATATCGCTCAACAGCCTCCTGCGTTATACCGGCGGCAACGAGGTGGCATGGCACGAACTGACATCCACTTTCGTCATCGGCTATGAGGAGTTTCTGACGAAGCGGGGCCTTTGCCGTAACTCCACCTCTTTTTATATGCGCAATCTCCGCTCCATCGTAAACCGGGCGGCGGAACAGGGTTTCGAGATACCGTGCAATTCATTCAGGCACGTGTACACGGGCGTTGACAAGACAGTTAAAAGAGGTGTATCGCTTTATACTGTGTGCAGGATACGCGATATGGACCTGTCGGGGCATCCGTCGCTTGATTTTGCCCGCAATATCTTTATGTTTGCTTTTTATACGCGTGGCATGTCATTTGTCGATATGGCATTTCTCCGGAAGAGCGATGTGAGCAACGGGGTGATTACCTATTCGCGCCGGAAGACTCGCCGGCAGCTTCAGGTGAGGATAGAGCCTGAGACGCGTAAAGTCATGGACAGTCTGGGGGAGTGCGGGTCGGCATACCTGCTGCCCATAATCACCGATGACGGCTGCGATGCCGCGAAACAGTATGAAAACGCATACTGTCGGGTGAATCACAGCATACAGAAGATAGGGAGGATGCTCAACCTTGGCACGAAACTGACTCTATATGTTGCGCGTCATGCGTGGGCCAGCATCGCACATGCCAACAATGTTTCGCTCGGCACGATAAGTAAGGCTATGGGACATGATTCAGAGAGCACTACACTGATTTATCTGCAATCGCTTGACACGTCCTCGGTAGACAGAGCAAACAGCGACATCATAAGGATGATGCACGGCAAGAAGAAAAACGGGTAGGGTTTGTTTTGCGAACAGGTAAGATTCTCCGCAAGAGACTGATAT